>ULNV01012553.1_pt1 | contig 24434 bp, 23 predicted proteins | sample 1952011 | NCBI WGS metagenome assembly ULNV01 (sample SAMEA4835586, study PRJEB28245) | human gut metagenome | biome: gut microbiome; material: fecal sample | place: Denmark | collected 2008
TTCTTCTGCTCAAGGTCTTAAGGTTTCTGCGAATCGAGTTCCTGTACCCGTTCTGCCAGAACCTGGCGAAACCTGTCTGATCCCTGTCAGTCTGTAACCTTACTTCTTGTAAAACTGGTGAAACGCCGGAGAAGAGATGCCCAGGAACAGCAGGCAGCCTGCCAGACCCCATTCCAGTTCGTTCAGTTTCTTAGCAATCAGTCTGCCCATTCCTTTTCATCCTTTCTTTCTTGAAATCAAAAAGCTCCCGTCCCCTAAGGGACGAGAGCCTAAGCTTCGTGTTTCCACCCAATTTCATACGTCCGTCACCGGACATACCTTTAAAGGTTCTATCAAACCCTGACTCTGTATCGGGAGTTCCCGGGAAGACCTACTACAGTTCAGCCTGCCTAACTCAGAAATGCACTTCAGCACCTTATCCGTGTCCGCTTTCACTCTCCGGACTCGCTTGGCCGTCATCAGAATGCCTACTCTTTTCTTCATCGTTTTGTTGTAAATACTTTATCACCAGGTACGGGAAATGTCAAGGGGAGTTTTTACTTTCAGGTAATTAATGATGGATGTATAAGATAACTCTTATCTCTGAAAATCCTGCTTATCCTCCTAATAGCATTTGAGAAGGCATACGATGCAGACACTGCTGGATAATTTGGATATAATTGAGCTTTACCAACAGCCAGGCAAAGCCCATCATCTTTCAGAGATAACAAGAAGCAGATGGCTCTGTATGATGCAATGGGAGTCGCAATCCCGAAATAGATATAATTTCACGGGACTTCAGGTTGTTAAATAAATGATTACCAGGAGATTTAGACATATCATAGCGAAGACATCGAAAAGGCGTCTCCTGAAAGACGCCTTTTCCCTCCTTTATTCATCAATCTGTGTTCCCATGACAGAGCCCCATTTAGCCACTTTCTTACCTGTAGATGGGTCGATAACATGTACCTCAAAATCATCAACATTTACATGAATACCACGAGCACCAGCCATCCCATTCCAAATTTTCATTGCACTTTCTATAGTTGCCTTCTTTTGTCCCTTTGATGCAGCATACCAGTTAGAATTTATATTAAGGATTAAGACATCCGGCTTTTTCCAATTAACTGATTGCAATACAAATGAATTGGGATTTTCTGCATAAACTGTACTAAATGAGCTTATCATTTCCGGTAATTTATCGCCATAATCAGTATAATGAACTGTACTGCTGTAACTTTGGTATTTTTCAACTTTTTGAGTGGGTCCATGGCATTTGTTAAAAAATACCGACCCAACACAAAGCACCACAATTATTGTGACAATTATTTTTAAATAGTCAAATATTTTATCAATTTTGTCAAATGCAGATTGTGCAGATTGCTTTTGAGCTTTTGCTTCTTTTGACTTTGGTTCTGTAGTAGTCACATTTTCTTTGCTAGGAGCCTTAGAACCATTAATTGGAAACGTCCCCTGATCTTTTGCCGGTTGTGCAGGAACAGTGTTAATTTTTTTGTGCTCACTCTCTTGCTGTTTTGGTGTTTCCTGTCCACGAGCTAGAACATTCTGCGAATCAACATTAGAGGCCGCAATAATCATTGAATCAGACAATTCATAAGAAATTAAATTATCACCATCAACAGCTCGCCAAAGTGAATGTTCAGAGCTTAGATACATAAGCTCTGGATTTATATTATTATTAGATAATTCCTCATTAGTATAATTGGAAACTTCAAATCCTATCCTGCCAGAATCAAAATCCAGTCTTTCTAACGTAGAAATAGTCTTTTGCAAACTATCTTCATCCACAAATATATAGAATTTCTCCGTTTTGGGTATCGTTTCGCCTTTTATATATGTTGTAAAATATGAAAGGATACTGCTTTTAGTATTAGATAGGTATTCTTCAATATTTGATAATTTTTCAAAGTGTAATTTTTGAGAGTTCAAGACATGCTTATCATCTTTCATTGAAGCAGGTAATAATTTTAAATTCAGTGGGTTTATGTAGTTTATAGTCATTATAAGGCAATGTAGATCTTTCAAATACCACTTTTTCCCAGCATAAAGTGGAGTATTCAGCAAAACAATATGTGGAGACGAATGCCACAAACCGCTCAATCTCCCCAAAGTATATAAAAGTTGCTCAGTATATTTAGGCTCACAAAGGATTAAATAGCTAACATGCCCATGACGTGGATAACCCCTTTTTCCATATCGTTTTTCTTCTGTAATTGACTCTGTAATAAAATATGACACGTATAGAAATTTATTATCAGCTAATCTTTGCTGGAATTCATTATTGGTTTCTAAATCAACGCACCATTCAGTTAAACTTAATTGTCTTATTTCCATTTTATTTTCTCCATTAATGCAAACCATTAACTAATATTGGACTTTATGTAATATTGGACTTTATGTTTCTCTAATCGCAAATTTCTAAAATATTTCTTGAATCTCTGACATTCATTTTTTATAAAAGCTATCATAACGATCTGTTATATATGCCATTTTAAATCTTAAATATTTAAACATTAATCATGCATCTTTTCATATCCTCGCGGTTAGAAGTCTTTATTCTATTTTCATTTTCCTAACTACAAAATTATAAATCCATCAAAATTCCTTACCCAAGTTTATTATAACTCATACTTGTAAGATAGAAATATAGATGCAACCTTCATATCAAACATCCAGTATGCTATGCTAAATCAATATACTTATCGATTCGTATTTTATATACAGCAAATGTCAAGCATCTTATAAGTTCCAAAACAGAAAGGCCTTCCTTCACAATTTATGAACACTCTCCCCTTATATATAACATAAAGGATGAGCACGCAAAAAACAGAAAAGCCTATCAGGGGAGTCTCCAGGTAAGTTCAACCAGTAGATACGGCGTCCGCGCCTTGGCTCTCCCACAATACATGGGTGCTGCTCGATACTTGTCGCTAAAGAGAGGAAAGTCCTGCGAGCGCTCTTCCTTATTGCTTTTCTGTCTTCCGTTTTTTATCCTGCATTTGCTTCTGTCTATTGCCGGCCAGCTTTAGGAGAAGGGAGGGTGGAAAGGGAAATTTCCTGACGTTTCCCTTCTCCCCTGCCCTCTTCTCTACCGCGGATGTGGAAAAAGGCATTTGAAGATGGGATTCATCATCTCATGAGGTCTTTTCATCCCTCTGATACTAACATCGCAGAAGGTTTGATTTTTTGACCCCCCCGGAGAAAAAATTTTGAATTTTTTTCTCAGCCCTGATCTCACCGCTGATGCGGAGCTCCTTTCTGTGAAAGGAATCTGCGCTGCGTTCTTTCCTTCCGCTCCACTTGCCATCTGGGACAGAGCAAATTCTCTGCATAGAAGCTGTATCTGCTTTTTATAACAAATCTTTTGAGGGAGGTTGTAAAAATGAGGGGCTTATGCAATATAAATGTATGGAGAAGGAAATCAGGAAACTCCATGGAGGATTCTATGTCCCAATCTGTCATGTATGTCGCGAATATTCCGGCCGGAATGCAGCTTTGGCAGTGGGGAATTACAGAATCTCAGTATACAGGCTCCTGATTTTTCTCCACTATTTCCCGGGGCCCGGGGAAATAGGAACGGATTCTGCAGATTCGTAAAAAGCTTCACAACCAATCGAAAGCACGGATACCATCCCTTGCAGCATGAGCCCGCATTCCCGGACGACAAGAGCAGGGTTGACGCAGTTTTTTTCCTGCAGTTTAGCGCTGCCGCCTGATTCCAAGAGGCCTGCAATACTGACTGGCACGGATAGGTATCCGTGTTTTTGTGCTGCCTTTTTGATTTCAGCAAAGGTTTTTTTATGGTATGATAAGTAGTATATTTTTTCAGGAGGTTCCCATGAAACGTCAAATTCTTATGTTTGCTGTGGCTCTTTCGCTTTCTGCATCCTGCCTGTGTACTGGAGAGGTTTCCGCCGATTACGAGACCAGTCTTTCCCGTGCTGCTTCTTCCCGTCAGCTGGCGGAGCAGGAGACCATGGGGCTTTTGTGGATGCGCACTTCTGCAGAGTACCAGGCTCTCTGCTATCAAGCCTATAATATGGCTCTTTCTTCTCTGGACAAGGCCATGAAGGAGACCCCTTCCCGTCACAAGCCCTTTGCCATCATTCTCGACTGTGATGAGACGGTGCTGGATAATACCCGCGCCATGGGCACCTATGCATCCCGGGGAAAGGGGTACTGGGACGGGTGGTGGTGGCATGACCGGGTACATGAAGGAAAATCTGCCGCCATGCCCGGCGCTCTGGATTTCTTAAAGCAGGTATCTGCCAGGGGAGTGGAGATTTTCTATGTATCCAACCGGTACAAGCCGGATAATCTGGATGTGACCATAGACAATCTGAAAACTCTGGGATTTCCTTCTGCCGACAAGAATCATGTCCTTCTCTTTACGAAAAACAGTGATAAAATGCCCCGTTTTGCAAAGATAGAGAAATCTCACCAGGTTCTTCTCTACCTGGGCGATAATGCAGGCGATTTCCCTCTGGGAGTTAAAGGAAAATCTTTAGCAGAGCGGCAGCATATCATAGATGCCAGCGCAAAGGACTTCGGCACCCGCTTCATCGTCCTTCCCAATCCGGCCTACGGCTCCTGGGTCAGCGCCATGGATCCCCATTATATGAAACTGCCGGTGGAAAAGAGAAATGATGTCAACCGGAAGTATCTGACGAAATAAAAGAAGTCTAAGGAGCGTTTTCGGATGCCACCCCTCCTCTACCTGCTGACAGTTTCATATCTCTCACCATAAAAAGAGGCTGTGAAGAAATGATTTACATCTTTTCACAGCCTTTTTTTATTTGGATATATAGGGATTTCCTTTCAGCAGGAATCGCCAGGGAAAGTCCTTGCCATAATGAGCGTAGTCTATGTTTTTTCTTTTTGTTACTTCCACCGGCCAGGGGCCGTCTTCTCTGTTTTCCACGTAAAGGGTGTCTCCGGTGAGATCCATACCGTAAAAGGTCATATCGATGCCCATGGCCTGGGTGAGGCGGCCGGGGCCGGAGGTAAGGAGCTTTTCCTTAGTCTGGTTTCTTCTTTTTTTCATGAGGTCCAGGCCTTCCAGGGGTTCCAGGGCACGGATAAGGACGGAGCCGGACTCGCCTTCATGGCCGCAGACGAAATTGAGGCAGGTATACATGCCGTAAATGAGGTATACGTAGGCATGACCCCCTTCGCCGAAGATGATTCTTGTCCTGGGTGTGAGGCCTTTGAATACATGGGCCCCGTCGTCTTTGTGTCCCTTATAGGTTTCCCCATAGGCTTCACATTCTACAATACGACCGGCGGTGACGCCTTCTTGAGAGCGTCGAACAATGACGGCGCCTATCAGTTTTTGGGCTGTAGTGACAGCGTCACCAAGGAAGTCTTCTCTTTCCCATTTCATTTCACGTCTACCTGCATGCCCATGTCCAGGCTCTTGGGCGGATCCGTAATGACCCGGTCTCCTTCTGCCAGTCCGTCCATGACGAGGACGTAGCCGCCGGTGTCGCTGGCAATGGAAACGGATTTCATATCTACCAGGTTGTCATCATTCACTACAGCCACGGTGCTGTCACCGATAATAGCAGACTTGGGAATCATGTAGCAGGAAACGTTCTGTCCGCTTTCGATGCGGATGCTGTATTCATTGCCAATGGTGATCTCATCGTCAGGATTATCTACCTGTACCTTATAGGTAGTGAACTTGTCGCCGTTTTCATTGGGCTGCTTTTTCAGTTCGCCGTACCACACTTCCGAGCCGTCGCTCATGGTGACGGTAAGGGTTTTATCATCTTTGGCTTTATCCATCACGTTATCCAGTTTGGCCGGTATCTGCACAGAAGCAGTAACCGGAGAATCCTGGCGGATGACGAGGGCTGGCTTGCCAGCCATGGCCAGGTGGGTGTCGCCGATGTATACCTGGGAAATGACGCCGCTGATGGGGGCACGAACGGTGCAGTTCGCAATGGTTTTCTCCAGGGTCTGCAGAGAGGCCACCAGCTGGGCCGGTGCCTCTGCCGGTGCGACAGCCGGTGCTGCCTGCACAGCGCCGCCTTTTCTGCCTTTAATCCGTTCATATTCAGCCCTGGTAATAATTCCCTGTTTCAGCAGGGATGCTTCCAGACTGTCATCTACGGCAGGAGCGCTGTAGCTGTAGGAGGGAGCAGGCGCTGCGGCCTGAGATGCGGCGGCGATCTGGTTTCTAAGGGACGCCGCCTGGGACTCATACTGGGAGGAGTCGATTTTAAAGAGCTCGTCCCCTGCATTGACAATAGTGCCTACGTCGGGAGGATTGGAAATCAGATTCCCTGAAACCTGGGGAATCACAGGAGCTGTATGAAGGGCTTCCGGTGCCGCCTTTGTCTCCAGGGTAAAAGGTTCCCTGCTTGGTTCTGCTTTCATTACATGTACTGTGGGGCGGCTCCCGCAGCCTGCCAGGAGCAGGGCCGCAGAGACACAAAAGGCTGCCGCACAGGCCATCCATTTATTCATTATCATGCCTTCTTTTCTTTCATTATATCGTCAGCTATGAGCCCTGCCAGTTTTTCCAGGGTATCATCGTCGGTAGGAGCGGAGGAAATATGGACCGGTTCTCCAAGGACGGTACATTTCTTCCAGGTCTTTACTTTTTCCAACATCATTTTGCCACTTACATTGGGAGCCCAGCTGCTGTTGCCCACGATGGCAATAGTGCGGTTCTGCACGTCCATTTCATGGCAGAGGTCCAGAAATGCATTCATCACAGGGTTCAGGCCCATGTTCATGGTCACCGCTGCCAGCACCATATGGCTCCGGCGGAGAACCTCCGGAAAAGCTTCGGTGATAGACGAGCTGCAGAGGTCCACCAGCTTCAGGTTTTTGACGCCTTTAGCCGCCAGCTTTCCTGCCAGAATCTGGGCAGCCATGGCTGTATTTCCATAGGGGGAGGCAAAGAAGATGGAAACGGACTGTTCTTCCGGCTCCCAGGATGCCCATTTCCTGTAAAGATCAGTCAGTCTTGCTATATCTTCCTTCCTGCGGAAAACGGGGCCGTGGAGGGAGCAGAGATACTTTACGTCAAGTTTCTCTACCTTTTTCAGAGCCATCTGTACCTGCATGCCGTAACGGGCCACAATATTGGCATAATATTTCCTGAAGCTCGGGAGATATTCCTCTTCATAATCCACATCGTCGGCAAAAACAGAGCCGTTCAGCACGCCGAAAGTACCGAAGGCATCAGCAGAGAAGAGCACTTTTTCCGTTTCTTCGTAGGTAAAGGTCACCTCCGGCCAATGCACCATGGGCGCCTTCAGGAAACGGAGCCGGTGAGTACCCAGGGAAATTTCCAGCTTTTCGTCAGAGGAAAGGAAGCGGTCCTTCAGGGACACGTGAAAATACTGGCCAATCATCTTCTGGGCCTGAGGCGTGGCAATGATTTTCGCGTCAGGATAGGCCCTGGCCAGGGCCAGAAGGGAACCGCTGTGGTCCGGCTCCATATGGTTGATGACGATATAGTCCAGCTGCCTGCCATGGAGCAGATGGGATACGTTGTCCATAAAAACATCACGAATCACTGAATCCACCGTATCCAGTACCGCCGTCTTTTCGTCATCAATAAAATAGCTGTTATAAGAAATCCCCCGGGAAATGGGAATGAGATTCTCAAACCGGGTAGAAACGAAATCATTGCCGCCAATCCAGTAGATATGGTCTGTTACCTTTTGTTCGTTATGCATGGTGAGCCCCTTATGAAAGCCTACAAATACAGATTTTTTCGCTTTTTAAGTATACCACGAATGAGCGGTATATGCACTGTATCCGGAAGGGTTCTTCTATTTGTCAGGGCCATGAGTTTTGTCATGTTTCACGGTCTGTGACAATTTTCCTAAGACTTTGCAAAGCTTCTCCGCATCAGAGTAGAATCCATGCATATCAGTTCTCTTTCCCATCTATTCCTGCTTCAGAAATTCTTCTTTTTCTTTCAGAAATGTTTCCACACAGTCAGCGAAGGAAAGACCATTTTCTTCCGCCAGTACAGCCAGCCACCATACGCATTCTCCTATTTTGGAAGGAAGCATGGATTCTTCGCTGCTGGGCCAGCGGCCTTCTTTGGCCATGACAAAGCGGCCGATGAGAGCGGCATCCGTAAGAAAAGCCAGTGCATCTTCTTCCGAGGTCCATTCTTTCCCGTGGATTTCCTTTTCCAGGGCATGATATATCTTTCGTATGTCCATGGATTTTTCTGCTGTTTCCTGTAACGTCATTTTCCCATCCTCTTTTCTGCTGCTTTTTCATCTCTGATCATGGCTTTGTCGCATTATATGAACCGGCCGGTCAAACTGTCTGTATTCTGCCGGATTTCCTCAGGCGTACCCCGGGCAATGATCCGGCCGCCTTCCTTTCCTCCTCCCGGTCCCATATCCACAATATAATCCGCATTCCTTATGACATCAAGATCATGTTCGATAACAACCAGTGTTGCCCCATGATCAATGAGGGTCTGGAAAACATGGAGAAGCGTCCTCACATCCTGCGGATGCAGCCCGATGGTAGGTTCATCGAAGACGAATACGGAATCACTCTGGCCTTTTCCCATTTCGCTGGCCAGTTTCAGCCGCTGTGCCTCGCCGCCGGAGAGTCCCGGCGTTTCCTCCCCCAGTGTGAGGTATCCAAGTCCAAGGTCATGCAGCACCTGCAGGCGCTGCTGCAGGAGTTTAAGTCCCCCCAGGGCGTTGAGCACCTGATCCACACTCATATTCATAAGTTCCGGCAGGCTGTATTCCTTTCCATCTTTGGCCCTGCGATGAATGTCATAGGCTTCTTTTCTGTACCGGGATCCCCGGCAGTCGGGGCAGGGAATCTGAACATCCGGCAGAAACTGGACATCCAGTGAAATCTCGCCTGTACCGTCACAGGTAGGGCAGCGAAGTTTCCCTGTGTTGTATGAAAAATCTCCTGCCTTATAGTGATGTTCCTTGGCGTCTGCCGTTCGGGCATATACCTTTCTGAGTCCGTCATGTACATTGGCATAAGTGGCTACTGTAGACCGTACATTGATACCAATGGGCGTGGCATCGATGAGCTTGACCTGGGTAATGCCGTCTGCCTCTACCTTCTTCACATGGGAAGGCAGCTTCTGTCCGCTGATTTCAGCCCTCAGGGCGGGAATCAGACTTTCCAGGACCATGGTCGTTTTTCCGGATCCGGAGACCCCTGTCACCACAGTCAGACGCCCCATCGGTATCCGCACGTCCAGAGGATGCACCGTATGGATGGCCCCAGTCTCCAGATGAATCGCACCCTTGTCAAACAGGGCCTCTCTCTTTGTGACGGGTCGGATTCTTGATTCATAGTGATCGGACAGGTAGGGGCCTATGACAGATTCCGGATTCTTCGAAATATCTTCCACTGTTCCCTGGGAAATAATCGTTCCGCCTTCCGCACCGGCACCCTTCCCCATCTCTATCATCCAGTCAGCATGCTTCAACACCTGCGTATCATGATCCACAAGAATGACAGAGTTTCCATCGGATTGCAAATCATCCATCACTCCGGTGAGACCTTGGAGATTATAAGGGTGAAGTCCAATGGATGGCTCATCAAGAACGTAGAGCACACCGGTCGTACGGTTTCTTACTGCCCTTGCCAGCTGTACGCGCTGCCTCTCGCCGGTAGAAAGCGTAGAAGCCGCCCGGTCCAGCGAAAGATACCCCAGTCCCAGGTCCATGAGCCGCTTTGAAACATCCATAAACGATTCGCATATATGTTCCGCCATGGGACGCATCTCGTCCGGAAGCGAGGAAGGAACTCCCTGTACCCAGGGGATCAGCTCCGAAAGGGTCATGGCCGATGCCTGGTCCAGCCCGATTCCTCTAAGACGGGGACTCCGGGCCGCTTCCGACAGCCTGGTTCCCCCGCAGTCCGGGCACACATCCTCTTCCAGATATTTTTCAAGCCGCTTCATTCCCTTTTCATCCTTCACTTTAGCCAGGGCATTTTTCACGGAATTCACTGCGCTGTAATAATTGAAATCCATCTCCGCCGGTTCCAGTGTATTTGGATTCACATAGTGGATATGGTGCTTCTTCAGCTCCCCGTGGTAGACGATTTCTTTTTCTTCCCGTGTCAGGTCACGAAAGGGCACGTCTGTCCTGACGCCCATGGTGCGCACGATATCCTTCATGAGCGACCACATCAGAGTTCCCCAGACAACTACAGCTCCCTCATCGATGGTCTTGGAATCATCCGGCACCAGGGCTGCCTCATTCACATTTCGGACCACCCCTGTCCCGCCGCAGGTCGGGCAGGCACCGCTGCTGTTGAAGGCCAGTTCTTCCGCTCCCGGACCATAAAATTTTTCCCCGCATACAGGACAGGTGATTTCCTGCATGGCTGCCACAGAAAGAGAGGGAGGGCAGTAATGGCCATTGGGGCAGCGGTGACTTGCCAGCCGGGAAAACATAAGACGCAGACTGTTCAAAAGTTCAGAAAGTGTCCCGAAGGTACTGCGGATGCCCGGAACTCCCGGACGCTGGCGCAGCGCAAGAGCCGCCGGCACATATCTGATATCATCCACATCTGCCCGCTCTGCCTGTGTCATTCTCCGGCGGGTATAGGTTGACAGGGATTCCAAATACCGGCGGGACCCTTCCGCATAGAGCGCGCCAAGAGCCAGTGAGGATTTCCCCGATCCCGAAACACCGGCAATCGCTACGATTTCATGGAGCGGGATATCCACATCAATATTTTTCAGGTTGTGGACTTTGGCCCCCCGTACCTCGATATTCCTCGGCAGCCTTTGTATACTGTGATTTTCTTTCTTCATCATATTCTCCTTCATCTACCCGGGATGACAGCCATTCGTCAAAGTATCTTGATTATACTCTGCCAATGGATGCCATCAGGTCCTGCGCCCTATCCAATAAGCCTTTTCAAGCTCCACCATGATCCCATACAGGCTCATGATTTCCGCACGGCGCCATTTCCTTGTATCTTCAATCAAAAGCCTTTTATTGGGATGCATTTCCGCCCATATCCAGATATCATTTTTTATCCTCCCATGGTTTCCAGGGCTTTCCTGACAGCGATGGGTCAACAAAAGCATACCTTTCCGGGTCTTTTCCAATTTTTCTGAAATAAGCTTTAATGTCTGTCTCGTGACCGATATCATTAGGCTCATATATCTTCTCTTCACGAATCTCATCCGGAAGATACTGCTGCTTCACCCAGTGGTTCGGATAATTATGGGCATACTTGTAACCAATCCCCCGTCCCAGCTTTTTGGCACCTTTATAACTAGAGTCCTGCAGGTAAGGTGGAATCGGTAGATTTCCTGTCTTCCGGACAATGGCCAGAGCCTTCTCAATGCCAAGATAAGCAGAATTGGATTTGGGAGCAGAAGCAATATAGGAAGCGGCCTGTGCCAAAATGATTCTACCCTCCGGCATGCCAACGCGCTCTACGCCGATTGCCGCCGATGCTGCCACACAGATTGCCATGGGGTCGGCATTACCGACTTCTTCAGATGCAGCTACCAGCATTCTGCGCGCAATATACTTCACATCCTCGCCTGCTTCCAGCATACGGGCCAGATAATAAAGGGCCGCATCCGGATCGGAGCCACACATGGACTCAATAAAAGCAGCAATGGTATCGTAATGATTATCCCCGGTCTTATCGTAGCGGATTGCCTTCTTCTGTATACATTCCTCTGCCACCTCCAGTGTGACATGTATCTTTCCATCACTTCCCGGATCTGTTGTGAGCACAGCAAGTTCTATAGCATTCAGCGCGGCGCGGGCATCGCCATCAGCGATATCCGCCAGAAAATCTGCCGCCTCCTCCGTGATATCAGCATGGTATGGCTTGACTCCCCTTTCTGAAACGAAAGCCCTGTGAATCAGAGTCAGAATATTCTCCTTCGACAGCGGTTTCAGTTCAAAAATTCTCGATCTTGAAAGAAGCGCACCATTCACTTCAAAATAGGGATTCTCTGTTGTGGCGCCGATCAAAATCACCGTGCCGTCTTCCACATATGGCAGCAGATAGTCCTGCTGTGCCTTATTAAACCGATGAATCTCATCAATGAAAAGAATTGTTTTTCTTCCGTAACAGCCCAGATTCTCCTTGGCTCTTGCCACAACCTCCTCCAGATCTTTCTTCCCTGCAATCGTTGCATTCACCTGATGGAAATCAGCGGATGTAGTACCAGCGATGACACGAGCCAGAGTCGTTTTCCCCACGCCCGGCGGTCCATAAAAGATAACCGAACTGATCCGGTCCGCTTTGATTGCACGGTAAAGGAGCTTATTCTTCCCTATAATGTCCTCCTGACCAACCACCTCTTCCAAAGCCTTAGGACGCATCCTGGCAGTAAGGGGAGCCTCCTTTTCTTTCAGGCCTTCCGCTGCATAATCGAAAAGATTCATCTACGTTGACACCACCTTCACTTATCTTCTGTATCACAGTGCTGCATGGAATCACAGGCACGGTGATGCAGGTCTTCAGACGTTGACTTTACTAAGTACATTTATTATACTTGTTCCATAATAATATGCAAGTACTCAGTTTTTACTTGCTTAGTATCAGAAAGTATACCGGAGGAATGTATGCCATCAGATAATGCATCACAAAAGAATTCTGAACAGAATTATATGAGTTATGAAGAGTATTTGCAGAAAGTGAAAACCGGAATCTTAACGGATAGTGGAAACTGCCCCGTGACCCCTCTCCTTAAAATGCTGCAGGGGAAATGGAAGACCCAGGTTCTCTATGAATTCTGCATCTATGATACCGTACGGTTCGGTGTTCTGAAAAAGGATCTGCCCGGTATTACGAACACCATGCTGACAAAGACACTGCGCGAACTGGAAGCCTATGGTCTGATCACCCGCAGGCAGTTTAACGAAATTCCGCCTCACGTGGAATACTCATTCTCTCCTATGGGCAGGGATCTGCTCCCGGTGTTCTATGCCATCATGTGCTGGGGATTTAAGCATGAAAAAGATCTTCCAAAGAGCTGATAAACTCTCCGGAGGATCTTTAACTTCAGAAGCTGCTCACTGAAATCAAAAATCTGAAGGAACAAAAATACTCCAAACGCTCCCGAGAAATCCTTTAATTTCTGGATGGATCAGCATCCGCCGGGAAGCCGAATCAGCTCCTGCTCCATGCGCAGAAGAAACATGACCAGTTCATGGAAGAAACAGGCCATCACCCGAAAAATCAGGATACATAATTTTTTGTACACAATCGTCCCTATGAAAATAGTAAAAATCCCCACAAATCTTGAAAAATCAAGATTTGCGGGGATTTGAGCATTTATTCCCATTCAATGGTGCTCGGCGGCTTGGAGATGATGTCGTAGACAACTCTGTTCACTCCGGCCACTTCGTTGCAGATACGGCGGCTCATTTCGTCCAGCACTTCCCAGGGGAAGCGGAAATAATCAGCCGTCATGCCGTCGGAGGAAGTATCCGCGATGTAAGGAGTTTCCTGACAAAGTAATGCATAAATTTCTTATAAAAGCAGACTGCCCGGAATGGATTCGTGCTTTCCGGCAGACCGCCTTATTTCCGGATTCCCGGCGCATAACCCTTGTCTGCCGCTTCCACAGCAAGACCGATTAAACTTTTATGTCCTGTCTTGCGAAGCATATTGCTCACATGGAAGCTGACAGTTCGTATGCTGATGTGCAGTTCATCTGCTATTTCCTTGTAGGACAGGTTGCGGCAGACCAGGCGCAGAATATCCAGTTCCCGATCTGTCAGTGTCACCCCCTGGATGCCGAAGGTCACCTGGCCCCGGACATCGGGAAAAATATGCTCCCCTGCCATAGTCTTCTCCAGGCAGTCCATAAATTCCCGAGCCGTGCTTTCTTTGTAGATAAAGCTGTCCGCTCCGGCGCTTCGGGCCATTTCCAGAAAGCTGATATCCTGAAATCCGGTCATAATGATGATTTTAGGAGGGTTCTTCCGCTCCTTCAGGCGCTTTGCCAGAATAATGCCGCTGTTCTTTCCCTCCATGCAGATATCCAGGAGAATCGCATCGGGATGAAGCTGGTCACAGACCGGCTCCACCAGCTCAGAAAAGGGCAGGGCACTCACTACCTCAATATGGCTCTGCCCTTCAAAGATTTTGACCAGTCCCTCCAGCAGGATTTTCTGGTCATCCACAATCATAAGCCGAATCATAGACATCCTCCATTTCCAGAAAGCATTGAATGAATCAGTGTTTCCTTAAAATAATCACAAAGTGCGGTGCAGTCTTATACTGAAGGTCTGCTCCCAGATTCCGGGCGCACTGTTCCATGGCCCTGAGGCCAGTTCCCCGCCGAAGAGGGCCTTTTAATCCCCTGCCATCATCGACAATCCTAAGGGCTGTCTCTCCGTCCCTGCCAAAGGTCACTGTTATGGATCCGGCCTGCCCGTGGAGAAGTGCATTGGTGAGGGCTTCCCGTATGATATGAACAAATTCTCCCGCCCGAAAGGTATCATCGGGCAGAGCCCCCTTTTGGATGACCGAGACCCCCAGTCTGCCATAAGCAGCAATGAGTGCATCCAGTTCTTCCTTCGGGTCTGCCATTCTGTCCTCTCGCAGATCTGCCATCATGTCTTCCAGGCTGGGAAGAATGGTGTTGTAATCGCTGATATTCTGATTATTCAGGAGCCGTTGCAGGATGGTAATGCGCTGCCCTAATATATCATGGATTTTATAGCGCAGATTTTCCATAGTCTTCCGTGTCTGCAGTTCCACCATGTTTCCGAGTGCCTCTTTCACCGCCGCATTCCGCTCCTTCAGCACCCGGTTCTTTTCGTCCAGCTCCTGGTTCAATCGATAGAGGTCCGTCACATCGGATGCAGTAATCTGCCAGCCGGACTCACTGCGAAAGTGGATGGGATGGCGCTGCAGGAGCCAGGCCTCTCCGGACTTCAGGATGAAGAGCATATCCGGCCCGTGGCGCTCCATGGAAAGACCCGGCCTGCCGTCACAAAGGGGCAGCAGGTGCCAGAAAATATTGCCATTGCGAACTACCGTGCCAAGAATCTTCTCCATCACCTCGTACATGGTGAAATTTACAAGCACCGGTTCCCCTTTTTCCTGACTGATGAGAAGGCCCTCATCCAGGCAGTCCACCGCCGTCTGGATGGAGCGGGCCGTGAGCTGCTGCCGGTAACGGCCATAAGTTTCAGGGAAAAGGCGCAGCAGCCGCCATGCCAGGAAGGTCAGGGAAAGGGCCAGGGACCAGGGCAGGATGTCATCAAATACAGGCCATAAAAGAAGGGAGGCCCCTAAAATCCACAGGCTCCGGGCCCGTCGGTCACGAAACCAGTACAGAGCACTCAGCGTACCCGCCAAAACTGCAGCCCACCGCCAGATATCGGTGCCGTGGGCATAAACGATACCATCCCTGCCGTCCGTAAAAATTTCATATAACACCGCCATAACTGCCAGAAGCAGGATAAGACTGCTCCCTTCCAGACATTTCCGCCCCAGATGGCTGAATTCCGCCTGGGGCATGAGGAAATAATAAAGGACGCTGTTCACCAGGAAAAGAACCATGGAAACAACAATGAAAAGCAGGATTTCCCAGGAAGGAAGTGTGTATAAGTTAACCATAATGTTTCCCTCCTATGTGAATGAATCGGTGCTTTCCCTGGAAAGCCGAACCGTGAGTCTTGTGCCATAGCCCGTGTCATCACATTGCACAGAAACATCATACTCCGACAGAGCCTGCCAGGAAGCAGGGCGGGTTTCTCCTTCTTTTTCTTCCAGCACTACGGAAAAAATCCAGTCCTTCTCCGTCTCTTTGAACCGACAAAGCCAAAAAGGTTCTCCCCGGGCCAGCACCTCTTCTCCCACATCCTCGAAAATATCATAGAGTGTCAGGGCTGCCTGCACTGGCAGATTTCCCTTCAAATCAAAGCCCACAGAACCCCGGAGCCCGGCCTTTTCCAAATATCGCCAGGATTCCTCCACCGCCATAGCCAGTTCCCGGGCATCCAGCATGCCTGCCTCCTTTCCCTGCAGAAGAAGGATACATCGCTTTTTCAAATAGCAGGCCAGAATATGAAGACGGCTGATGACTGCATCGGTGTGGGGCCCGGGCTTTGCGGTCTTCAGATAAGCCAGCCTGTGCCGGATGGCCGGCTGCTTGCGGGCAATGATTTCCTCCAGTTCTCTGTAAACTCTAAGGGTGACACCCTGCTCAATCGCCTGACGTCGGATATCACTAAGACAACTGAGGAGTTCATAGGACCAGTTCAGATCCTGGTTGAGACGTTCCAAAAGAGCCTGCCGCCGACGCAGAGGGCCTACATCCCTGTACCAGCGCACCAGGCCGCCGGAAATGGGCATGGACTGCACTTCAAAGTCCTCTCCCCGCAGCGGAGCCGTGCCACTGGATGCATAGACCAGGTGCCCGTCATGATCATAGAGCTGCATGGCCAGGCTGGAATGGCGGAAAAAGTCTATGTACCCCTCATTGGCCGGGACAAATTTTCCCCTTGTCACCAGTTCCAGCCAAAGAAGAACAGTCCAGATCGTCACCAGCACCAGCTCCGATGGCTGGAAAGGGGAACCAGGCAAAGCATACCCGACCACATAGATTCCATATCCCACCACAACGGCCAGGGGCAGGATCATCCGGGCGGGATGGCTCACCTTCCGGGAGAGGGAGGTATAACAGAGCACGCCATTCACAGCCAGAAGCTCCATGCCATAGACAGCAGCCAGGATGAAATACAGGGGCCCATAGCCATGACGGCTGTAAGCCGCCGCCAGACCAGCAGGCAGCGTAAAGACCAGCTGGTGGAAATCATTGGTCATCACCAGGAAGGCAAGAAGCAGATTTCCTGCGAAGATTCCCTTCATCCACCGGGGACAGGGCCTGGTAAGGAAGGCATAGGAGGCGCTGTAGCCGATCCATAGAAGAAAAGAAATCAGGATACCATAGAAAAGATAATAGCTGTACCAGATATAGCGTATGCTGTCATTCATGAAATCGGGCAGGCTCAGTTTGATTTCCCGGAAAAGTATCCAGCAGCACAGGGTAATGATGACCCCCAGATAGGCCCGGCGAACCTGGGGCTGCAGCACCTGCCGCCTGAGGCGTCCGCCCCAGAGGATGACAAAGAACAAAGTTACCGTATACCAGACCATATGACTGAAACCGGTGAGGATGGTGGGCCGGCAGCTTTGGAAAACATGATTGGTAATCTGCCGTGGAATATCATCGCCGGCCTGCAGAAAGGCTTCCGCATCAGAAACGAAGCGGGCCCCGGGCGGTGGGGAGAGAGCATATCCTGCGCCCTCCAGCGCCTCCGACAATTTTTGGCTGTCAAAGGATAAAGACTCCTTAGCCAGAAGTCCCTTCCTGAACGCCAGAGTTCCTTCCTCAGGAACTACCGGATGTACAGGAATGCCCTGTCTCTGCCACTCACGGACCTGGTAATCGAACAGCACATAAACATCCGCGGAAGGCCGATTTTCTCCTTCCTCCATAGAAAGCCGCCCATCCTCCTGAAGCTGCCTCAGCAGTTCCACCCCTGCCCTGCCGGATAGATCTCCTTTCAGCCCATAGCTCATGGCCTGTATGAAGAAGAGCCGGGCCGGATTGGTGCCGGTCACAGCCAGGGACAAAAGAGCGGAAGAGAGACTCTGCCATCCTGTAACCGGTACCGGGCAGCTGTCTGATACAGCCAGAACTACGGTGGCCGTATACTGGGGATACCACTGATAGGAGGCGCGGCTGCCTCCCTGCAGCACTGCCGCCTGTACATCGTAAGCTTCTACAGCCTGTACATCATCTTCCGGAAGATGGTGCAGCAGCTGGGATGACGGAATCCCCTGCACCTTTGCCCCTCTTTCAGAAAGAATGCGGCCATAGCTTTCTCCTTCGTCATGGTTGTACAGGATAACTGCTCCCGAGACCGCCGTAAGTGCGGACAGCCAGAAGAGAAGGCCAAGCCATAAAAGTCTGATCCATTTCCCCATAGCCCTCACCTGCCCCCCGGGATTCTCGAAAGAAGGATGCATCGAATAATTGTTACCTTCATTATAGCATAAGAGCCCCATACCAGAACAAAAAAGGAACGGCAGCAGGAAGTATCCTGTGCGGTTCCTTTATTTATTTACGATTTCATTTGCAAAGATGATAGTCCTTTTGCCCCTTCTTAACCAAAGGCTTCTTTACGGCCTGTGTTCACATCATAGCTGTCCTGCAGCATCGCTTCAGCGTCATCGATATTCCCTGTCCAGGGACCCGCCGCTGTTTCCGGATGCATGACGAACCAGGCAATGGACTGGCCGGAAATCTGGTGGCCATACCATTTTTTATTTCTCTTTTTAAGTCCGTCATGATCCGGTGTCACTTCATACACAACAGGGATGTCTTCACTTTCCGGGGGACGTACCAGGATTTCCAAAAGACCATTGCCGTCAAGGTCAGTGACCGCAAATTCCCGTACCGGTTCCCCGTCCATGGGATAAACCTTTTTCCAGTTCTTTATAAAAATGCGGATCTGCTCAGCTTCCGCACCGCCATCGCCGGGACAGATTGTATTCCCTTCGTCCCAGGCCCGGGACGAAGCTCCCATAAGGCAGGCAGCCATCAGTCCCATGAGCAGTATCTTTCCAAATCTCATAGTGAACCTCCCGGATTTCTTTCCAAATGCCCACTGTACCAGAAAAGCACTGATTCATTCGCAGAGTATGCCTTTATAAGAATTTTGATGCACCACTTCGTCAGGGAGATTCTTAAACAGCCTGCTATTCGCGTCATCATATTCCCTGGATGGCACCAAAATTCAAGAATGAAAGGCTGCAACGATTTAATCAGCGTTTCCCCGGAGGCCCGAATACCACCGACACCCATGATGATCCGGACCCCGCAGGCACAGTGACCAAAAGAATGGAGTAAACAGGATGGAATATCAGAATTTACCGCCGCCTCCTCCATGGCCGGCATCGGTGCTGTCATTCTTCTTTGCTTTAGGTGTACGGGTGACATTCATATAGAGGAAAGTGTCTTCCTTATCCAGCAGCTCGAAGCTCTCCCTGTCCAGGTACGTATTCGCCGCCGGCTCAGGCACCACGTTGCTCATACCGCGGATGAGGCCGGCGCGGATGAGGAAGCCGCAGGCCCCGCCTATGGCCAGGGCGATGGCCAGGGCCAGCGGGCTGAAGCCGCTTTTCGGATCATAAGCTTTCCCGTTTTCTTCGTAATAAGCCAGCTGTTCTCCCACGCCCCGGGCATAAGCCGTAAAGGCTCCGGCATAATCACTCTTTTTGAGAGCGGGCAGGAATTTTTCTTCCAGCGCCGGAATGCCCTTTGCATCGGTAATCCGTTCCTTCATGGCCTTGTCAGTGGCAATGTAGTAATCCCTTGTATCCATGGCCAGAACAAGAACCATATTACCCTTTTTCCCATCCTTGAAAGTACTGTCCAGAAGCTTGTTGGCATAGTCTCCGATTTTCATTTTGTTCGTAGAAGGCACAGTGATAATTGCCATTCCTACGCCGTAACGCTTTTCCACATCCTGCAGTTCTTTCATAACAGCAGTGCGTTCGGAGGTCTGCAGAAGCTTTGCACCGTCATGGAGTCCCAAAACGTCGGATGCCGCTGCAGTGACAGTGAGGAAAAGAGCCGCCAGAAACATAAACAGTGGTAACACATATTTCTTCATGCCTCTCCCCTCCTTACACAAACATCCTGACAAGAAAATAGAATACAGCGGTTAGTACAGCGGTGCTGCCGGCCCAGTACAGATTGGCCTTATTCTTATCCCAGGGAAGGCTGCCCACCATTTTTCCTGTCTGGCCGTTCATCATGAATGTATAGGGCTTGTCCTCATAGCGGGTGGTTAGTATCCACACCGGAGCCATGGCGTAGGAAACGCTGCCTTCGCCCTTGTTAATCACATCGTTCACCAGCTCGCGGCGCATGTATCCTTCTACCGTATCCTCCAGAACACCTACAACACTTTTGCGTACCCGCTCATCAGCCCGGGGTGCGGCGGCTTCCGCATCCACATCGTACTTGTCGGCCAGGCACCCTGCCATGTAGGCACTGCTGAAGGGTTTGAGATCTCCGTAATCGTAGGGCTCGATGCTCTCCATATAGGTATCGTCCATTTTATTGCTGCCATCCACAGGAATCCGCCGGAAACGCATTTTTCCTCTGCGGTCGCAGCGATACACGTTCGTTTCCGTGACCCGTTCATCCTGGGTTTCATAGACCGTATCCGACTCCGCCTTGAATTCCGCCGACGCCGTCACTTCCGAATCAAAAAGCCAGAAAGGCACATACATGGGCTGGATGGATTCCACCCGGTTGCCTGCGGTAAAGGCTTTGGGCAGGAGCCATCTGCCTTTGTAAAACTCCTTCAGCTGAGCCACCGCATCTTCCTTGGTCTTCTTGAAGGGAATGACGAAATCCGGTTTCAGCATACCGTTAAACCGGCTGGGCAGCATCACCGGATTACCGCAGTAGCAGCATTCCGTGGCCATGGTGTTGCCGTCACTGACGATTTCCGCGCCGCAGGAAGAGCAGGTAAATGCCTTCATGGCAGCTGCTTCCTCTTCGCTCCATTCACCGCCTGCGCCTTCCGTATGCCATTTGGCCTCCTTTGCCGCCTGGGCTTCCGCCGCCATTTTTTCCTGCTTTGCAAAAATCTCTTCGATTTTAGCAGTCTCGAATTCCGTATCGCAGTACGGACAGGTCACTTTGGCGGCGCCGGGGGAAAATGACAGAGGACCGCCGCAGTTCGGACATGTATAGCCTACAGATGTATTGGCCATATTCCTCACCTCATTTCATGGACTACTGTTTGTCTTTATCGTCAAAAGGATCACCGCACCGGGGGCAGAATTTCGGCGGATGATGGGGATCCTCCGGCTGCCAGCCGCACTTGTCACACTTGAAGAGCGGAGCTCCTGCCGGCTTCGGACTGCCGCATTCCATGCAGAATTTTCCCTGATTCACTGCGCCGCAGCCTGGGCAGACCCAGCCCTTTTCTTCCTTCTGTTCCGGTTTTGTCTTTCCGCAGTTCATGCAGAATTTTCCTGTATTGCCCGTCTGTCCGCACTGGCAGGTCCAGGCACCTTCCGCCGGCTTGGGTTCCGGCTTTCTGGCACCGCAGCCCGGACAGAATTTGCCCTGGTTCACAGTGCCGCACTGAGGACAGGTCCAGCCGCCGGCAGCAGATCCTTCTGCTGCCCGGGCCACCTCCGCGTGGGCCTGCTTATCCATAAGCTTCTGCCGGTCCATCATCTCCTGCCTGCGGGCCATCTCATCGAGTTCCTTCTGCCGCCTCATAAACTCCTGCTGCTGAGCCATCTGCTGATACAAGCCGGCTCCTGCGTTTCCAGCCATATTCATATTCATAAAGCCGAAAGCCGCGCCGCCGCCCCCTTCATTCTGGGCAGCCATACGCATGGAATCACTGGTGGAATCGGCCATAGCGCCCATGGCCATCGAAGGATCGGCAAAAGTCTTGCTCATCTGCACTTTCTGAATCTTCGCTTCATCCTCCTCATTGGCCTTGATACTGTTAATGCCGAAGGACACGATTTCCAGCCCCCGGAGCTCCCGCCAGCGCTTGGACAGCACATCATTCAGGGCATCGGCGATTTCGAAAGTCCGCCCCGGCAGCTCCACATAGTCAATGCGCTGGGCACTCAGTCTGGCAAAGGCCGGCTGCAGCGCGTTCAGAAGCTCCGACTTCAGCTGGCTGTCGATCTGACTGCGGTCAAACACATCCGCTGCATTTCCTACCACACCCGTATAGAAAAGCACTGGGTCCACAATGTGGTAGCTGTATTCGCCGAAGCAGCGCAGGCGGATGAGCAGAATCTGCCCCGTATCGGGATCTTTCATTTTGAAGGGGACTTCCTGAGGCGTGCCGTACTTGTTGCCAAGGATTTCCTTCATGTTGAAATAGTAGACACGCTGATCCTTTCCTGTGTCGCCGCCAAAGGTGAACCGTTCCTTCATCTGGCCCCACATATCTTTTATGCCCTGCTTCAGGGTGCCGGTGAAAATGGAAGGTTCTGTGGATTTGTCATAAATGTATTCCCCCGGTTCGCTGCATACATCCACCACCTTGCCGGACTCCACTATCATCATGCACTGGCCGCTGTTGACGGCGATTTTGGAACCGTTGGAAATAATATTGTCTTCTCCGCCGGTATTGGAACTGCGATTATGGGAACTGGTCCGCTTCTGCCCCTTCATCATAAGAATGTTGGCGGGCATGCTGTCGCAGTAAAAAAACTCCTTCCACTGGTCGGCCAGTACGCCGCCGGCGGCACCCATGGCTGCTTTGATCAAACCCATAATACTTACCTCCTTTTCACTTCCCTATTGATTAGGAATCAATAAAATCAGCTTTCCTTTCATATATAGAATAGCTGATTATGAAATAAAAAAATACCTGTAATTTACTACAGGTTATGAATCCATAGGGATTAAACATAGGATTTTGCAGTTTATACACACGCAAAAAAGCATGACCTCCATTCGGCGCTGCCGATGAGGTCATGCTTTCTGAATTATTCAAATTATTCCCATTCAATGGTGCTCGGCGGCTTGGAGGTGATGTCGTAGACCACTCTGTTCACTCCGGCCACTTCGTTACAGATACGGCGGCTCATTTCGTCCAGCACTTCCCAGGGGAAGCGGAAATAATCAGCCGTCATGCCGTCGGAGGAGGTGACGGCGCGGATGCCTACGGTGTAGTCGTAGGTTCTTTCATCACCCTGTACGCCTACGGAACGGATAGCTGCGGGGAGGATGGCGAAGGACTGCCAGATATCATTGTAGAGACCATGCTGTTTGATCACGTCTCTTACGATGAAATCAGCGCGGCGGAGGATATCCAGCCGTTCCGGTGTGATTTCGCCGATGATACGGATAGCCAGGCCCGGTCCCGGGAATGGCTGACGATTGACCACTTCTTCCGGCAGGCCCAGCTGACGGCCCAGTTCGCGGACTTCATCCTTGAAGAGTTCGCGGAGCGGTTCAATGAGCTGGAATTTCATATCCTTCGGAAGTCCGCCCACATTGTGGTGGGATTTGATGGTGGACGCGGTGGCGGTACCGGACTCTACCACGTCGGGATACAGGGTGCCCTGTACCAGAAATTTCACGTCTTCCAGCTTATTAGCTTCTTCCTGGAAGGTGTGGATGAATTCAGCGCCAATGGTTTTGCGCTTTTTTTCCGGTTCGGTGACGCCCTTCAAGAGGGACATGAAGTGCTTGGATGCATCGATGTGCACCAGTTTCATGTTGAACTTATTCTTGAAGGTGTCTACTACCTGTTCTGCTTCGCCGAGGCGGAGGAAACCGTGGTCTACGAAGACGCAGGTGAGCTGTTCGCCGATGGCTTTATGGACCAGCACGGCTGCTACAGAGGAATCTACGCCACCAGAGAGGGCACAGATGACGTTGTGTTTGCCAACCTTTTCGCGGATGTTTTCCACGGCAATGTCGATGTAGTTGCCCATGGACCAGCCGCCTTTGCATTCGCAGATCTTGAAGAGGAAATTCTTCAACATGGTGGTACCTTCCGGTGTGTGAACTACTTCCGGATGGAACTGTACGCCGAAGAAACGGCGGGCTTCATCAGCCATGGCTGCGGTAGGCGTGAGATCGGTATGACCGGTGAGACCAAAGCCGGCGGGCATATCGGTCACTGCATCGCCGTGGCTCATCCATACAGCGGTCTTTTCGGAAACGCCTTCAAAGAGGGCGCTGCTGCCGTTGCGATAAAAATCAGTGTGGCCGTATTCATGCTTTTCAGGCTTCGATACTTCGCCGCCCAGTTCCTTAGCCATGAGCTGCATGCCGTAGCAGATGCCCAGAATCGGTACTCCTGCTTTGAACACGCCGGGATCCACCTGGGGTGCATTTTCTGCATTAACACTGGATGGACCGCCGGAGAAAATAATGCCCTTCGGATTCTGGGCAAGGATTTCCTCAGCGCTCTTGTTGTATGGCAGGATTTCGCAGTAAACGCCGCATTCGCGGACACGCCGTGCGATGAGCTGGGCGTACTGGCCGCCAAAGTCAACAATCATAACAATTTCCTGATGTTTCATCTGTTTCCTCCTGTGGAGACAATATCAGTAACGTAAACAATGTATTCCTTATTATATCACATTTGAAAGGCGGCTGGCGCCGCAGGTTGGCCGCCTGACGGTGGCGGGTTGTGTAGCAGGGTTGCGTTCGCTTTCGCTCAGGGGAAAGGTATCGCCTTTGGCGATGAATTTTATATGCTGCCAGAGGCAGCGAAAACCGTAAAACCGGGCTTCGCCCGATGGAAATGCACCCCTTTGGGTGCTGCGCACCACTTCCCCCGGAGGGGGAAGTTTATTCACTGCTCAGCCTTGAGCTAACTTAAGTAACTCTATGTTTTTCATAGAGCAAATCTCCCCCTCCGGGGGAGACTCCGCCGCAGGCGGCAGAAGGGGTGCAT
>ULNV01000119.1_pt1 | contig 23769 bp, 18 predicted proteins | sample 1952011 | NCBI WGS metagenome assembly ULNV01 (sample SAMEA4835586, study PRJEB28245) | human gut metagenome | biome: gut microbiome; material: fecal sample | place: Denmark | collected 2008
ATAGAAGAGTTCTCGCTGCGGAGCGATGCAGGTATTATCCGAAGTCACCTCCATCAGATAGGCACCCAGCGGCAGATTGCCACCGATTTCGATGGAATCCTTCACCTCTTCGTAATCCGGACGACCGTAATAGTTGCGGCTGAAATCCTTCTGATGCAGTTTCGTAGTCTTCTTCAGGAGCATCTTATAGATAGCCTCATCCTGCGCATTATAATCGTTATCTGCCGTAATATTGAGGCGGGAGATGCTGATTTTCAGATTCTGAAGATTGCGCACATTCAGATGCACCCACTTCTTTTCTGTAGGGCGCAGCACCAAAGGCATATCCTCCACAGAGAACATCGGTTCGGTGAGTCTTTTCTGTGCATTCCTAAGCACATTCATTCTCGACCATCCACCCCAGTGGCTCAAAGCATAGTTGATATATTTGAGTTTATCCTGTGCTTTGGCATCTGTAGAACGCTCCATGAAGCGGAAATGCTCCACAGCAAGTTCACCAGCCTCCGGAATATCCTGATATACATGGATAAGCGAGTCGATGGTTCTGAGATACTTCGATTTCTTCACCTCTCTTACATCATCCTGACGGTATTTCTCGATAAGTTTGTAGGCACAGAGACAAGCCGCGCCCCGATTTCCCACCTTATTATAATAAGTGTACATCAGGCGGTACGAAGCCTTGCAGTCTGCCTCAAAACCGATGAGATGCAGCAAATCATTCTTGAAGGAACTTCCGTCCACCCCTTTCAGGGTCAGCGGCACATACTCAGTAGAAGTATGCTTGGCAAGAAGCTCTGGGTGCGCCATCGCTTTCTTGAAGAACTCCCGGCTCTTCTTCAGGTTTACCTTTCGCTGACTTTGATAATAAGAAGCATCCTCCCTTTGTTCCAAAGAAGCCTCATCCACTTCTATTCCATACGGATTATCATGATATACCTTGCCGAGCACAGCATATCTCACCGCTTTCAGCATCGGGTCATTTGTCTTCAAAGCTTCAGCCTCCATCCGCTTCACGTTCGGCGTCAGCGAATCGGCCGAAATCTCTTTCCAGAGCATCACCTGCCTCATCTCAGCCGCCAGCAGCTGACCGTAGTCTTTAGCCGCAGAAGCCTTGGAGATGATTTTCTGCATCACCCCAATTTCGCTCTTCGGCTGGTCCTTCTGAGCGATGATGTCAGCTTGCTTCCACAAGTTGTCATAAGTTTGAGCCGTAGCTTGCAACATGGCAAACACAGCTATGATAAGTGTTATAATGTTTCTTTTCATAAGCCAAGTGCATATTATGTTAACAATTGTCAGATTTCTAACCTATTCTAATTGCAAAAATACAAAAAATATCAGTTATCTAACTTTACAACTTAAACTTTTTACTAACTTTGCATCAAAATCATGCAAATAATCTAAAAAATAGCATTCTGTTTCTCGTAAGAATTCAGTTCTACGTAATAAATAAGTAAAAAAACAATAAAAATACAACAAAGACAATGGCAGAGAAAAAGTATGGTCATTTCGATGACGCCAATCGCGAATACGTGATTACCGATCCTAAGACCCCATGGCCTTGGATCAACTATTTGGGAAACGAGGATTTCTTCTCGCTCATCTCCAATACAGCAGGCGGCTATTCCTTCTACAAGGACGCAAAATTCCGGCGTATCACCCGCTACCGATACAATGGTGTGCCTATGGACAATGGCGGCCGCTATTTCTATATCAAGGACGGCGACACCGTGTGGAATCCCGGATGGAAGCCCTGCAAGACTCCACTCGACAGCTACGAGTGCCGTCACGGTATGAACTATACCCGCATTACGGGAAGCAAGAACGGTGTGGAGGCAAGTGTGCTCTTCTTTGTTCCGCTTCACACCTGGGCTGAGGTACAGAAGATGACGCTCAAGAATCTGTCGCAGGAGACGAAGACCCTCAAGGTGTTCTCCTTTGCCGAATGGTGCCTGTGGAATGCAGCCACCGATATGGAGAACTTCCAGCGCAACTTCTCCACCGGCGAGGTAGAGGTGGAAGGCTCCACCATCTATCACAAGACCGAGTATCGTGAGCGCCGCAACCACTACGCCTTCTATACCGTCAATACAGAAATCCAGGGATATGACACCGACCGCGAGAGCTTCATCGGACTCTACAACGAGTTCTCTGAGCCACAGGCTGTGACGGAGGGCAAACCACGCAACAGCTTTGCCCACGGCTGGAGCCCTATCGCGTCGCATTATATCGAGGTGACACTGCAGCCAGGCGAGAGCCGCGATCTCATCTTCCTCTTAGGCTATGTGGAGAACGAACAGGACAAGAAGTTCGTCGCCAAGAAGGTCATCAATAAGGAGAAGGCTCATCTGCTTATCCAACAGTTTAACACTACTGAGAAGGTGGACGCTGCCTTCGCAAAACTCAACCAGTACTGGGACAACCTGCTGAACATCTTCACCATAAAGAGCGGCAACGACAAGTTAGACCGCATGGTGAACATCTGGAACCAGTATCAGTGCATGATCACTTTCTGCATGTCGCGCTCGGCAAGTTTCTTCGAGAGCGGCATCGGTCGTGGCATGGGCTTCCGCGACTCCAACCAGGACCTCGTGGGCTTTGTGCATCAGATTCCCACCCGTGCACGGCAGCGCATCATCGACATTGCCAGCACCCAGTTCCCAGACGGCGGCTGCTATCATCAGTATCAGCCACTCACCAAGCGCGGCAACAACGACATCGGTGGCGGATTCAACGATGATCCATGCTGGCTCATCTTCGGAACCGTGGCTTACATCAAGGAGACGGGCGACTTCTCCATCCTCTCCGAGCAGGTGCCTTTCGACAACCAGCCGGGCAGCGAGGTAAGTCTCTTCGAGCACTTGAAGATTTCGATGAACCATGTCATCAACAACCTCGGTCCTCACAAGTTGCCACTCATCGGACGTGCCGACTGGAACGACTGCCTCAACCTCAACTGCTTCTCGTGGGATCCTAACGAGAGTTTCCAGACAACAGAGAACAAGGGAGAAGGCTCCAAGGCAGAGAGCCTGATGATAGCCGGACTCTTTGTCGTTACAGGCAAGGACTATGTGGCGCTCTGCAAGCAGCTCGCCAAGGAAGCCACAAACAGCAGTCAAGGCACTATCGCTGGTCTCGCCGAGAATGACTACCTCGCAGAAGCCAACCGTATGCAGCAGGCAGTAGACCAGATGAGCGAGGCTGTGAAGCAGCATGGCTGGGACGGCGAATGGTTCCTCCGTGCCTACGACTTCTTCGGCAACAAGATAGGAAGCGATGAGAACGAGGAGGGCAAGATCTTCATCGAGAGTCAGGGCTGGTGTACCATGGCGGGCATCGGACTGGAAGACGGTCTCTGCGACAAGGCACTGGATAGCGCCAAGGAGCGTCTGGAGTGCGAGCACGGAATGGTGTTAAACAATCCAGCCTATACCACCTATCATGTAGAGATGGGCGAGATTTCCTCTTACCCAGAGGGCTACAAGGAAAATGCCGGCATCTTCTGCCACAACAATCCTTGGGTTATCATCGGTGAGACTGTAGCGGGACGTGGCAACGATGCCTGGAACCACTACACCAAAATTCTGCCCAGCTACGTGGAAGAAAAATATCAGACACTACACAAGGTGGAACCATACGTGAACTGCCAGATGGTGGCAGGCAAGGATGCAGCCCGTCCGGGCGAGGGAAAGAACTCATGGCTCACAGGCACCGCAGCATGGATGTGGTACACCGTCAGCGAATTCATTCTCGGCATCAAGCCCGACTACGAGGGCCTTCTCATCGATCCCTGCCTTCCAAGCACCGCTAAGGAGTATGAGGTAGTGCGCAAGTTCCGTGGTGGCGAGTACCACATCGTGATAAAAAATCCCGATGGCAAGGAGAAGGGCGTAAGCCGCATCACCGTAGACGGCAAGCTCATCAGCGGAACCATTGTTCCCTGCTCCCCAGGCAAGCACGAAGTCCACGTAGAGATGTAACTACCCCCAAAAACAAAAGAGGAGGGTGTGTCAAAACTAAAATGACTACTCTTCAAAGTTACAGATTATAACTATAATATTTAAAAGGGTCGTATCAAACTCTGTATTGAGTAATGATACGGCCCTTTCTTTAGTCTTTTAAGATGCTCAAATTTCAAATTATAAGTTCATATTTTCAAAAAATGAGTTTTGACACACCCTCCATCTTTATTTTATTAACACTATTCTTACTTACAAGAACTTACTTGACCTCCTCTAATTTGACCACCGCTGATAATCAGCTGTTTATAGTTTTATGATACAAATTTGGAACACCATAAGCATCCTTAATAACAGGAATCGATAATCATCAAAGCATCTGTGTGACACTCTTTCTATTTTTTCCTTGTTTTTTCTCTGTATTTCTTTCTTTTGTTGGTACAAAGGTACTTATTTCTCTTTACATAAACAAAAATAGATAGAACAAATGCGATTACCTATTCATTTTTCTAATTAATAGGAGTTTCTTTTGTAGGAATAAAGGGGTTAACTTTATCCACATTATCATATTCTCCTTCATCTGTCAAACGATATTTTATTTTGATGCTGACTATAGGATATTTATCAGGCTTAAAGAATAACTTTGGACTCCATATTGCAGTAAACAAAGAATATTGATTAGCCTTATCGCCAAGCTTAGTCTTTATTGGCTCTTCAAGTAATTCTGGATGCTCAGATATCTTTTCAAGAGACAGCCAAAGACCATATAAATCATCCATCTTTTCCAAACATAATTTTTCCTGTTCTTCTGCTGTTGGCTCATGGAAATCCAAGAATGGTCGGTCTTCAAATCTCATAACATAAACCATCTGAGAGAAAACTTCTGTGCTACAATCCAATGAAAGAATCTTAATTCCTTTATATGAGTACTTATGATCCGTTTCTTTCTTAATATCTTTTATTAAGCCTATGTAGTAGTCAAAATAAAGCCCAAAAGCAATAATATAATGTTCCTCGTTGAGATTTAGTTTATCAATAGCTTGGAACAAGTCTTCCGATGACAAACGATAGTCCGTAATATTATGTTCTACAAAGAAAGAACTCGCAAACATATGGTGAAAATTATGTAACATATAGGATGACATACAACCTGCAATACCTGCATGTCCCACATCTGGGTTATTCAAAAATGCAGTATTTGGGAAAGGCATTGTCACTGACGAATTCAAGTTGTAGCACTTATCCTGCGAGAATCTTCTTCCTAACAAATCACCATATGGCTCCATTACTCTTATAATATTATTAGTTAACTCATGTTCTTCAGAATCGATTTTCTCTTCGCTTAATGGAAGGGTAGTCCTTAACAGTTCCATTTTGTCAAGAATTTCCTTTTGCATACGAGAAGCCAATTGGTCTGGTCGCAAAAGATTTACCTTGTCATAAATCAGCGCTTTTTCTTCGATTTCCTTATCAAAGGAGGTAAAACGTACAACATTGAGTAGATCTTTATTATCTTTAATCCGTTCTAACCATCGCTTGAACACATCTAAATTTTCCTTCAAAGTGTTAAGCTCTGACAGGTTGTCTGGTAATGCACCAGTATTTAGTACAGACTCATATCCATAGTTCCAACGTATAACATAAATACGATAAGCCAATAGTGCGAGATAGCAATTTGCAGCACCAACAATTTTACCTTCTGTAATGCCGTGCATATTAGGCATCTGGTATCTTGATTCATAATAGAACGGATCAACAAAACTATTATGGTTTATTTTATTGAAGGTATCTATTATATCACTTAAATTTGAAGGCACTAAAGGATAAGATGGAGATTCTGATTGTGTAAATGAAAGCATAAGTTCCAACAATCTATATTTCTTCTCTTGGATGAGCATTGAACACAACATGATGTGAAACTCCATGAAATTCTCTCGCTGTTTCTGATTATCTTTAATTTGCTCCTGAGTATATGGCTTACCGTCCTCATCATAGATATATTGGTGTATTGGTTTCATAAAAAGACCTATCTTCTGTGATGCCATTTTCCAATACTCCATAATCCACTCATCTTTGTTATAAAACATTTGTGTTCTAAGGTTCCTCCATAGATATCTATAAGTGGTTTCAGATACTACAGAATCCATCAAAATAAGGGAGGTCAATATGGAATTCCCATTGTTGACTGATATCGGTTTTGATTCGCCCTTACTCAGATATTCATTTATACGTGAAACGCCTTCATAATAATACTGGTCAAATACCAAAGCTTTACCCTTGTTTTCCATGTGTTTCCTTACCACATAATTAGATAATACTCTATATACACTTTGCACAAGCTCATTATCTACAGATTTCAAAAGTTCCCCCGATAGGTCAACCCATTGGGTAAAGTATTTATCCTCATTTTCTTTGTTCTTCTTGCTTACGGCACTATTGTAATTGTCTAAAATCTCCCTTTGCAAGTCAGTGATATTATAATAGGTAATAATCTTTGAAAAGAGAAACAAAGCACATGAAACCAGAATAATAGCGCCAACGCATTGTGCCCCAATTATAATTCTTGTATGAACACTACCATCCATAAGAAAAGGGAATAACACTGCCATGACAAGATTGATTACCAAAGATGTTTTGAAACATTTGAATGAGATTTCGCTCATAAATCGTTCCGACAACTTTGTGGAACCAAACTTATCATCTATTTTCTCAATGCATCCTATCACTAATGGATATGACAAACCAAATAGTGTAGAAAGGATAGATAAAATCCCGCTATATGTATAGTTAACGAAATCGAACATAGTTATTCTTTGCTATTTTGAAATATTTTCTTCTGAAATTTTAGAATTTTATCCGAATTGTCTCTTATTTTCTGTATTTCTTCCTGTATAATAGAGTCACTTGTTTTATTGTATAAGCATATCGAGTCCAATACCGATTTTTTTTGCAACAATAAACCTTGCATTTCTACCTGTCTAAGTAATAAACTATCCTTTAATAATTCTGTGGATTTTCTGCTTAGTACCTTTTTGTGGAAAGAAATGTTATTGAGTATTGAGAACCCAATAATGATGACACAAAGTATTGCAATAAAGGTTATGACTTTTTTCATATCTTTGAATTTATGTCTTTACGCAAGCGTTCCATGTCTATTTCCACTCCATCTTTAGAAACAAGCGAGTCCTTCGGAAGTACATTGTAGTTCTTGGAGATATTCTCTTTCTTGCCGGTGAACCATTCTCCGAAGACGGTCATCAGGTAGGATTCAATATCAAGGTTTTCCTTTCTGTTGTACTTAACTATGTTGAGTGCAAATTGTTTCAATTCCGCATTACGAAGATTCTTGTTATAAGCAATCTTTAAATCCTTATCGGAGCAACATGTCCACGTTCAAGAAATAGCTTTGTGACCTGCCATACTTTTTCTACATCTTCTACAGGAGTCTTTGCTAGAGTGAATACGAGCATGGTGTAATCTTCGGTATTCTTCATTATTTCTTCGTGTTCCTTCTGTTCTCGTTGTCGGATAGCCTGGTTAAGTTTTTCTATCCTCTCCTGTCTCTCGATGATTGCGTCAACGGTAAGTGACTTACGTTTTAGCTCTGACTCTTTCTTTTCGTATTCAAATACCAACTTCTGTTTCTCGTAAGCGACTTGTTGGCTAACCTGTTGGTCAACTATAGTAAAAACAACACTTGGCAGATTTGCTTTTAGAAAATCCACAATAGCATCCGTATCGGTGTTTGGGATAGCAGCAATGTCATTGATAATCTTGTCCAGTTTGCCAGAAACCTTCTTCTCTTGTTCTACTTGCTGTGATTGCTGCTTTTCAATGATAGTTTGCAGATGCTTAGTCTTTTCCTCAATTTTGGTTTCCAAATACATCTGTACTCCAAGAATAGCTACCTTAAATGCCACAACAAGCATTGCAACTCCATATAATAATGAAGTATATAGTCGGAAATCGTCCCAGATATTATCTGCACTATTGGCAACACTGATTGCAATTAAAGCAAGAATCATGATTGCTGCTATTGCAACCAGTGTCCAAACGACCTTCTCTATTATCTTGAAGATTTTTATCATGTCATCTTATTTCTTTATGATTACCCAATTACCATCTTTGCGACCACCTTCACGTGTTAGAATGCCTTTGGCTTGAAGGTCTGCGATGTCCGTCCTTATAGTCCTATCTGTTACAGAAATCTTTCCAAAAGTCTTTTCCGAAATCTTTTGGGAAATAGCTTTTCCTGAAAGAGTGTTATCAACGGATATCGCCCACAAGATATATTTCTGTCTGTCAGTGAGTTCTATGTCATTTTCTTTTAGGAAACCTTTTAGGAAGTCTTTTAGGAAATCTTTCTTTCCATCTTTCCCGAAATCATCCTTGATTTCCTCATCCAATTCCTTCCCTTTTGATGCAAGATAAGCCTTCTCGTCAACGAAAGCCTGATGTATTGGCATAGTTGCAAGAAAGTGCATATTGCGGTCATCGGTTTCTAATAGAGGCATAGGTGAGTCATTACGCTTGACTGCCTGATAAATCTTCGGGAATCCTGTTGAACGTCCCTCTGTCAAGTGCATCTCTTTGAGGAAATCGCCTATACGACGATTACGATAATGACGTGATATCACTCGTGGTTTCTGCAAATCAGCATTAGTTATCGGTGGCATTGGTCCCTCAAAGTTAAGAACCTCTATACTGTTATGATTGATACGCACTTCAATAGGATTGCGGTCATCCCAAGATTTATGGAATACAGCATTCGCCAAAATTTCCTCTAAAGCCTCGTATGGATAGTTGTAACAGCGAATAGCTTCAGCTTCTCCACGTACTTTGATAACCTTCTCCATAAGCACCTGCTCTCGGATGTATTTCAAGGCAGCTTCAAGTTGAAGGTGTATTGGACCATGCAGAATCTTCTCCGTGAATCTATCACCCACCTCATCAAAGAAGTGAACTATCTCAATGCGAGAATAAGGGAAATACTTCTCGGGATTCTGAGAGAATAGAAGCAATCCTACGTTTTTGGGGTGCAAATCTTCTGGTGAACCTCCAATAATCTGCATCTGCCATCCCAGTTCTGACATTGGCATGTGCATTATCTCGTCATGAGTCAGTTTACTGCCAACACGCTTAAGGAAATCTTCAATAAGCATACGGTCAAGTACTTCGATACTTGCAGTCTGGTTGATGCGGTCATCAAAAGGAACCTTGTTGCAAAGACTCATCAAAATACGTTCTTCCTCTTGGTCAGCAATTTTTGTCACTGAACCCTTTCGCACGAAGTACACCTTGCCAGCCTTCAAAGCTTCCTTGCCCAGATGCTTTGGTGCTTTATAAGGGCGTACTTCTCCTCCAGGCACTTGAATGACAAGTATCATCTTGCCCATGAATTCTACAGGTTCTGCTATCACATTCACGGTTGGTTGAACAAGACTACAGATGTTTACCAACTCCTTCTGTATCTTATCAAGCGAATGAAGGTCAACGCCAATAGGAGGCAGCACTGGTACTCCATCCTGTTCATCAACACCAACAACGATGTAGCCACCACCCCAATTATGAATATCATTTGCGAAAGCACATGCTGAATGTACAACATCTTCTGGATTCCATCCACGTTTAAAATCCAAACGTTCCCATTCTACAGTCTTGCCTTTCAGTAGTTCTTCTATATTTATTGGTAATGCCATACCTATATATTATGTATAATGTGTAACGATGTTATTTTGTAGAACAAAGCAAATCCCTGATATCCACGTCAAGGATGACTGCCACTTGACGGAGAGTATCAAGATTCGGTTGTACAATGTTAGTACACCACTTGCTGACGGTTGCAGGGTCGCGTCCAATCTTCTCAGCCAACCACTTTGCAGTACGTTTCTGCTCTACCAGAACAACCTTCAAGCGGTTAATGTCGCCCTTTGAAATGTTACTGGCATTACTCGTGTTATCGATATTACTGATGTCATTCATATATCTATTTCTTTGTGTTTAGTGCAAAATTATGAATATTTTTTGTAATATGGAAATGTTCTGTGTTAATATTTCAATATCTTGTGTTGGGGGGGGTAAAATTGCAAGGAAATCATGTTGCAAAGATGAAAAACATTCACGATTATCTTGTTATTGGCTAAAATGGTCGTTTCACACAAAAGAATGTAATATATTGCGCAATGTTGTGCTCATTACCAATGAAATCTGTCACCAAGGGGGCTGTTTCCCTTAACAAAACATAAAAAACTACTTATTTCATAAAATATTCACAAATAATCCCCATTTAATCCGAGATAATTTAGTATCTTTACATCAAACATTAAGAAATTTGCATGGAAAATCTAAATAGAATTAAAGGAGCATTGGCTGATGCTGGTAAAACGGGCGTCTGGTTTGCCGGTCAATTAGGAAAAGATCCAGTAACGGTTTCCAAGTGGTGCACAAACACCACACAACCCGATTTGCAGACGCTGGCAAAGATTTCGGAATCGCTTAAGGTTAACATTCAATAACTATTTGTAAATCTAAACTTTTAAGTTTATGGAAAATATTCAAGAACAATTAAAGAAACAATATAACATGTCCATAGAATTCTATAATAAAGGAGACTATGAACATTATTTCTTTCATACAAGAAAAAGCATAGAATTAATCGGGAAATTTCTGATTTTTGATACTTTAAAGATTAAAGGAGAAGAAGATAAGGCTTTAAAAATTATAGCTGGAGATAGCTCATTTGACCTTGACCTTCGCAACAAAGTTTGTAACTTGGTACAAATACCACAATCAAGAAAGCCAGAAGGTTCTTTCTTTATAAATCTTGCAAAGTCGACCATGTATTATGCTTTTCCGACTCTTTTAGATCCAGGACAGTATCCGAAATCAAAAAGAATCAAGGTAAAGATAGACACTTGTTTGAATTCTATGATAGAGTACTACAACACGTCAAGTGAACTAGAAATGCATACAGCAGATTCATCTTTAGACGAAAAAACTCAAGCTGATTCTTGCGCAACATTTTTCGTAAAGGCATTTAATGATTTAAAAACGCAGGTAAGCGAAGAGGCTGTAGTATTCTTCGCATCTCTTGACATGCCTGTAAAAAACGAAACAAAGCCAGATATTAATATTGAAAAAGCCATACAAGTAAGCAATGATTTTTCAATACTAGACAACATAACCCATAATCTAGAACAATCAACAGATGAATACTACGTGGCGCTTCTTCCAGAAACGCTACAAGATAACTACGGACAAACATTGAAAGCAAGAAGACTGCTAGACGTATTCCGTTTAGATTGGCATTTTATCATTGATTTAAATAAAAAAACATCAGATGGTCTTTACGAGCAAGCTCCATCATTCAAGAAATCATCTATACGCATAATTACTGATAATATCAGCGAAGTAACTGGTGCTTCAAATCTTACTAATTGGTTATTTGCAAAAGGGCGTGTAGATTTGGGTGGATTGGACGATAGAACTACTTAAAAAAACACTCCCAAATTGTTTTCTAAAACATTCGCAAAGCTTGTCAAGACAGGATTAACCAAAGACTATATCATTTTTGATTTTTCAAATAATGCATTTGGTCTTACAGAAAAACTTTTCTTAAAGTTAGAGGATGTTTTTGAAGATTGGGATGCTGTGGCTAACCGCTGTAAAATCATTTCATTTACTAATAATCTCGCATATAAAGAGAAACTTGAGGAATGGGCAGAGTATTCTGGTGTACAGGTATTCTTTGTTGAAGCCACATTTGCAGATTTCTTAGTACATGTAAGTGAAATCAAGCCTCAAAAAGAAATCAACGAGACCAAACTACTATTAAGAGGCAAATCATTAGATATCTCAGAAGCAAAAGAAAGATATCATGCAGCCGGTATTGATTTCTATTGCCCTACGAAGGAAAAATCAGAAAAATCACAATGGGATTTTTATTCTGGCGCCGAGATTACATGGGAAGAATTGGAACAACAATGTGACGTTCAACGAGACTTGTATAGAATTGTACGTTCAAAAGTAACAGATTTGATTCGTACAATTCGAAGAACATCCATTTTTACTCTTCGTCATAGACCTGGAAGTGGTGCTACAACTTTAGCAAAGAGGCTTGGTTATGATATAACAAAGGATGATGAGAGTGGGCTCTTGTCATGTACTGTTGTAGATATAAAGAACTGCAGCAACCTTCGTATAACCGACCAATATTTGTGTCAACTTTCAGAGAAAACGGAAAACACTCCTATTCTAGCAATAGTAGAGTCTAAACATATTGGTAGAGAAAAATTTGACTATCTCGTAAAAAGAATGTCAGATGCTGGAAAGAAAGTTGTTTTCTTTTACGTTGAACCTTTCACAGGATCTTACCATACACCAAAGGACAATGTTGTTCTATTAGAATCATCATTAAAAGCAAATGAACTTCTGAGATTTGAAGAAAAGTATAAACAACTAGGATTAAATGAGTCGCTTCTGGAAAATCAAAAGAAACAGCACAACAATCTAGAGGTTGTTGATTTCCCATTAATGCTCAGAGATAATAAAACTAGCCAAAATCTCGGTTCCTATGTACAAGAATGGATGGGCGTATTGCCAGATAATTTAGTTAAATTTTGTGCATTCGTTGGTTTTGTATTTAAGTATTCAGACCTTGGTGTAAATCAAACATTGCTAAAATCAATATGGAAAGTTGAAGGTAGATTTTCGATAATGTCATATCCTCCAGAAGTCGTAAATGCTATTAAGAAGATTTTGATAGAAGAGACGGTGGAAGGGTTTCATACCGGTATTTGGCGCCCTCGTTACAATAGTTTTTCTACGTTCATTCTTGGAGCATATAAATCAAATTGGGAAGCGGGACTATCAGAGATTGCGAAGGAATTCATATCTCTGTGCCAAGCCGCAGGCGAATTAGGCTCTGATGATAAGGATATGCTTTATAGTGTATTTGTCATAAGAAAAAATGCTGACTATAGAGCTCTTGAAGATAAAGCCGCTAACATCAGAAACAAATTCTCTTTGTTAGTAAAAGATCTTAATGATATCGAAAGAGCCGAAGCTTTATTTCATTCTTTAGTAGAAGCTTTCCCTGAGGATGCTGTCTTTAGAGGTCATTTTGCTCGTTTCTTATATGAGAAAGCAAATATGAGTAACTTCATAACTGTTGATGACCGTTTGTTTATTGATGCACAAGACCAACTTCACCAAGCATTTGACATTAATCCAGACGATACGGATTTGTATCATATGCAGGGAATGTTACTTCGCCGTAGAATAAACGCTCTCACAAAGATGTTCCACAGAGAACTTCAAACGAAAGAATTTGAAGAAATCGATATTCGTGGGATTCGCGATTGCCTTGAAAATTGGGTTCAGCAAGCTTATGAAGCATTTGAAAAAAGCATCCAATTGAGCCCCGCTAGTCCTTATGGATATGCGGCAGAAAGTCAATTATTTAAAGAAGCTATAGAATTTGGACAAAAACTGCTTCAAGCAACAGATTATTCTTTCTGTGAAACTGATTATGTATTCTCAGATTATACAGAAAAGTTGGGAGTTGTTCTTGATATGTTTGAGCAAATATGCTATGCGTTTAAAAATGATGGATTAACCCAAATTCTTAATTCTTATTACATCTATGAAAGTGTAAGAGCATATCATGAAAGTATTGTTGGTAGGAACAAAGAGTCAATAGACAAATATCGCAAAATGTATAACAATGCAAGTGAAGAGAAGAAATTATTCTATGGTAATTTACTTCTCAAATCTATTGTTTACAGTAAGACTTCTACAAAAAACACTCGCAAGGCATATAGAAATCTGACCATACAAGAGCGTAATGAGATTGAAGGAATATTGGAGTTCCAAAAGAATAAAGGCGATGTCAAGAGTTTCGAAACAATGTTTATGCTCAAGCTTTACGGTACCGATGAATACTCCCTTGATGAAGCCATCGATTTGCTCAAAGAATGGGAAAGTCAATATGACGAAAATAGCCAATTAGGATGGGGATACTTAAATGCTTGCTTCTATTTAGCAGTTTGTTATTGTGCTAAATCTATTAAGAGAGCTGTTCCTAATCTCGAGTTAACCTCGTTAGCTTCGACTTATTTTAGAAAGTCAGAAGATTTTGCAAAGAAATTTGACAAAGGTACAGTTTTACCCCAATGTTACCTAGGCGAAAGAGATGACATTCATTGCATTATAGACAAGAACATGAAGGATGCCGATGCTGACACGGTAACAGGTGTTATACTTCATATACACAATAATAAAGGCATCTTAAAGATGCTTTGCGGTGTAGAGGTGACATTTAATGCCAAGGGATTCGAAATACTTCACGATGAAGGTCAAACCCTACGTGGTGTGTTAGGTTTTTCTTATAGTGGCCCAGGATTGTACGATTTTAGACCAGAAAACGTAGCTGATAGTTCCGAAATCTATGATGAACAGGATGAAACTGAAACAACATTTGAGGAACTTGAGAAATCTTATATTCCGACAGAAGTTCTAATAGAAGAGGAGCCTGCAGTTGAAGAAACAGAAACGAAGGAAGTGGCAGTACAGCAGCCAAAAGTTATCGGTACTATAGACTTGTCTAAATTTGAAAGGAAAAAGGAGAAAACTATTGATAAAGATGGTAAGAAGAATCTCCATGGCTTTATCAACAATAGACGTGATCGTATAAGTACCAGAACACTTACTTATATTGTCGATAGAAATAATGGATTTGCTCCAGATTGCAATCCTTCACAATACGACTATCTTGATAATGAGGAAGTTATATTTGATATCTTTGAAACAATAAATCCTAAAACAAACCTTCCATTCGGATTCGCGGTTAATATAAGACCTGCTTGTGAGGAATAAATATGCAACGCAAGAATCTCTTTGATGGCGAAAGCTATAAGGCTGAATTTGCTATAATAACCTATCGGTGGCTGATGAGTCGCCGATGGGTTACTAATGCAGATATTATGGCTGAAAGGTTAGGATGCTCAATAGAAGAGCTACCAGCAAACTTATCCAATTGTGATGGTTATGGCGAACTAAAGAAGACCGTTTGTATCGTAAAGAAAGCCATCCGCGAGAAACTGGGTGTTCACAATAAGAATGTTGACGATTGCTTCGAGGAAGACGGCAATAATAAGAACTGGCGATTCCGTTACATAGGCAAGGACAACGATCCTCTTGCAGATATGCGAAATGCAAAGGCTATCAATAATCTTCGTCAGTATTGGAAGTTCTGTCAAGATTCTGCCGGTTTCTTTCCTAAGTCATGGTTAGAGTACTTCTTCAAGGATTGCCAGGACTTGTTGGATATGAAAGCGAAGCGACAAAAGGGAGAACAGGTAATAAGCGCAAGTATTGACCGTATTCTGACCAACATAGAGTATCTGCCATCGTTGTATGAATCCATCACGAACAAACTTGCACTGGAGATTGACTACAAGCCATTTGATGAGGAAGAAGTTACGCTTATGTTCCATCCTCAGTACCTGAAGGAATATAATGGCAGATGGCATCTGTTCGGTCATGTAGAGGGAAGGAAACCGGAATATGGCTACAATATAGCTCTTGACAGAATACAATCAAAGCCTCGCGAGAGGTCAAAAGTAGAATACGTGCAAGCACCAAAGCATTTCTATGACGAGTTCTTCAAGGACATTGTGGGCGTAAGCCATAAGATAGATGCCAAAAAAGAGCACGTAATCATTCGCGCGCGTTCATTATATATTTATAAATTGATGGACACAAAGCCTCTTCATCAGAGTTATGCCATTGTTAAGCCATTTGGCATAAATGACGATGGTGAGTATGCAGAGTTCTCTGTTGATGTAGAGCCAAACAACGAATTCTACGGACGCATACTTCAGATGGGGGCAGGATTGGAGATTGTTTCACCGGAATCTGTACGTGATGAAATGGCACAACGAGTGCGTGCTTTATCTGACTTATACCCTAAGAATGAATAGCGGAATGGTTCCAAATTGAGAGGAACCAATATACTCATGACCACTTGATTTTATTAGCGAGAAACGTATTACCTTTGCAGCGTCAAACTTCGACACCACCTCGGAGTTGACGCTGCAAATCGTTTGGTGGGGTACAACAATCAGCATACTATGAAACAGGCAACAAACAACAGCAAGGACACTATGAACAAGAAAGCAAGCCAAAAGCAGATTATGAAGAACAAGAAAGCAGAAGCCAATTCACGCCGTAAGGTCAACAAGAGCTGGGAGAAGGTGGAGCACACTCCACGATACCGCTCAGCATCAGCAAAATATGTGTGTGATACTATCACAAGGAAGATTGAGATAGAAGTTCTTGACGGCATTCTTCTCAACCTCAGCATCAAGAGCCAGACGAAGTCACCAAGCATTCAGAACCGCATACTAAGGCGAATCGTCGAGAAGCGTCAGGCTCAGGCAAACCACAAGAAATTTGGTCGCACAGAAGACCTCACTTCAATACATATTTCCATTACTGGCACAAGTCGTTGCATTGAAGCTATCCGCAAGAAAAGGTTTGCTGCATAGTCTAACATAGGACATCGTATTGGTTCCAAATACTGAGGAACCAATACACTTTTGAAAGACTTAGGCAGGACGATAAAAATGCTATAACTTTGCATCGCAATTCCGAGAGAGTTGGATTTGTTTACACATTATTTCTTCATCACAACAGAGGTGGCGGCCTATTCCGCTAAACAAAGAACAAGAATCTAACGACTATGAGCACAACACTCGCACTCGTTGCCGCAAAGGCACTCCCAGCCCTCTCGGGCAGTTCTCTCACCTACAACCCAGAGAAGAACGTATACCTCACCTTAGGTTACACCAGCGCTGCTGGCAACACCTACTACAAGGCAATCCGACTCTCTAATCGACTGGCCGTGTACTACCACATTGGTGAAGGGTACGCTCACACCTTCCTGAACGGCATCACGCTCTTTGCATGGAACGGACAAAAGGCGAACATCATCGCCCAGAAGTTCTGGGGCGGCTGCAACTGGAGATGCTTCAACGAGCGCACAGCCAAAGAGGAGAGCATCATCATGCTGAAGGATTTTCTCGCTGGACAGGCAAAGGCTATGGGAAGCGTCATTGCTGATAGCCAACTGCTCGCCTTCTCCAGAAACATGATCGAGGAAACTCGGCAGAAGTTGATCCGATGACTCGGGAAGACAGAGAGAAATGACAACCAAAGTTGCAAACCAAGAAAACAGATAAGAAGATGGCGTCACTTACAAAAGCGATCAACAAAGACTTGTTCGACAAGATTCTGCCAACGTTCGGCAACCCAAGAGTTCACGTTCCTGTGTGGGACGAAGGTCAGAAGATGTTCCTCTGCGAGGAATACGAGAGTGGCAACGGACACCGATACTATAAAGGCGTGCGATTCTGCGACCGCATTGTCATAGTGGAAAAAGTGGGACTCTACCACACTTGGACTTACATTGACGGCATCGAGGTCTATGCCTTCAACGGCAAAAAGCTTGAGCTCGTTCAGAAGCGCGACTACGACAAGACGTTCCGCAATGAAGAGTTCATTCGTCAGGAGTCGGAAACGATGGTGCGCAACTACTTCGAAGGTGTTCTAAAGGCACAGAGGTCATCCATGCCACAGGAACAACTTGAAGCACAAGCCAAAGGTATCATCGAAGGTTGCTACAAGAGCTTCCTCGATAGCGACTTCAACACACGTCTCACCCAAATCCTCCCACAAATCGAACAGAAGTAGGACATGCAGAACACACAGATAGACCCACAGAACCACAAGCAGCAGCTTGCATACGAGCTTGTTGCCAACACAAACTCCAGTTTCTTCCTCACAGGACGTGCTGGAACCGGTAAGACAACCTTCCTTCACAATGTGCAGAAGTTGGTGGGGAAGCAGTTCATCACCCTTGCGCCAACGGGTGTGGCTGCAATCCTTGCCGGCGGTGACACGATTCACTCTTTCTTCGGGCTTCCGATGGAGGTTTGCACTCCCGGAACCTGCGGAAAGATGAACGAGGCAAGAATCCTCACCCTTCTCCATGCTGATACCATCATCATCGATGAGGTGTCGATGGTAAGATGTGACGTGATGGATGCCATCGACTACACCATGCGCAAGGCACTCAGAAACAACATGCCATTCGGAGGAAAGCAGATGATCTTCGTTGGCGACATGTTCCAGTTGCCTCCTGTGGTGAAGCAAGGACCAGAGAAAGACCTGCTGAAGAACTTGTACCACACGGACGACTTTTTCTTCTACAAATCGGATGCCATAAAACGCATGCGACTCGTAAAGATCGAGTTCCAGAAGGTATATCGTCAAGATGATGAGCTCTTTCTTCACATTCTGGAGAATGTGCGCATGAACAAGGTGACCCCAGAGGACATCATGCACCTTAATAGCCGTGTACGCATATCAAACGAAGAAGATGGTGCGGTCATCACCTTAGCATCCATCAACAAGACGGCAGACAAGATCAACCTTCAACGACTAGAGGAGATCGAAGCAGAGGAGTTCGTGTACGAAGGAACAATTGATGGCACCTTTGAGGAGAAGCGTTTCCCTGTGGAGCTGAAACTTCGCCTGAAGGTTGGCGCACAGGTAATGTTCACACGTAACGACCAGCAGAAGCGTTGGGCAAACGGAACGCTCGGAAAGGTGACTAAGCTCACCAAGGACGAGATAAGCGTTACGCTCAACAATGGCGAAACGTACGTTGTGCCTTGTTGCTCATGGGAATCGTACAGCTACGACTACAACAAGGAGGAGCGCAAGATGAAGAAGGAACTGACAGGCACCTTCACCCAATACCCTCTGAAGTTGGCATGGGCGATAACGGTACACAAGAGCCAGGGCATGACCTTTGACAAACTCTCGCTCGACCTGAGCCGAGGTATGTTTGCAGCAGGACAGCTCTACGTAGCACTCAGCCGTGTACGTACGCTGGAAGGTCTTTACCTCTCGAAGAACGTCATTCCTCAGTATGCCCACACTAGTCGTGAAGTGCTCACTTACGCAAGCGAGTACAACAACGAACAGCAGATTGGCAACGAGATCGAGAGTGGCAAGGCTGTCTATGGCGCTCTTCAGCATAACGACTACGATGAGGCTGCCAAACAGTACCTGATGCTTGTGGCAAAGAAAACTGAGGATGGCGACTTCAAGGAGGCGATGCAGCAGGCAAAGCGTTTCCTGGACATACTGGTGTGTGACGAACATCTATATGGAACGATAGAGAACGTACCCGAAAGTCTTTACCGCTCAAGCCATTGGGCTCCGAAGTTCATTGCAGCTTTGCTGAGTCTTTACGCTCAGAAGTACGAGGATGCCTTGGCTCTCATCGAAGAGGTGCTGGAAGGCCATCAATGTGCAGAGGCTCTGTACATCAAGTCGCGTGCCTTGGCAAAGCTTGAACGCTATACAGAAGCAGACGAGACGAACTGTCAGTTGGCAAATGTGTTTGAGATGGCAACACCTGACGCAAAGGTTCTCTTCATGATTGCCATGCTCAACGAGATGCACATTGGCGATCCTGGTCTTGATCTCATGCGAAAGCTGGTGGAAGCTCGCCCAAAGTACGACCTCGGCATCCTTGCCTTGCGCACGTTGATGCAGAAGCATGGACTGCAGCTCGACAAATTGTCGGACAACAACTATGAGTTGGTGGAACTCTTCAATTCTGATGCTACAGGAGAGGAGTTCCTTGCCCAGTTGAAGGTGTGTCGCGAAAAGGCGCCAAAGGCAATTGCTTACCTGATTCGCCGAATCAAGAAGCAGGAGTTCAACGAAGAGCAACCCATCGAGGAATGATGGGTGACTCTTCTCAAATACGAAAAAGAGAAACATGGAGAAATTCACAGCAAAACTGAGAAACGTACAAGAAACGAAATTCCCGATTGTCAAAGCTGCATTCAAAGGAAAGGACGCCCAGATTTACATAGGTGTTATGATGATAGATACAGGATCAGTATACTGCATCCTGAGCAAGTCAGTTCTTCCTTACCTCAATGAGGATGCTGCCATAGATGGGAAAACGATGAAGATTCATTCTGTACAAGGCAGAGGTGTGGAGTGTCAAGGTTATTCGTTGTCATTTCGTATAGGCAACGGAGTGTTCTCCGATACCTTCTATGTCAATGAGAACATGGACTTTGGCCAGATGTTTGATGGCCCTTTCATAGGTATCATTGGTCATGAGTTCCTTTGGAAGAATAATATGGTTCTTGACTATGAGACAGAAACATTGCATGCTTCTGCAGGTAGTATTGAGGGCAATCCCGAGGATTATGCATTTTGCTTTCCGATGTCATACGGATTGAAGCAATATAATATTCCGGTTGTTGGACTTGTCTATGGTGATAAGGAATACGTGATGGTGGCTGATTCGGGAGCAAATGAAAGCGTTATAACAAAACATATGATGGATGATGCAGGAATCTGCGTGAGGTATTTGGACAATGATGGTACTGTAACATGTTTCACGACAGATACTTTGGACACCGCATTGTGTGATGTCTCGTTGAGCATCATCAGCGTAGGTGGAACTCCTGAATGTCCAAAGTTGTACACCCAAAACGATAAAGCACAAGTTATCAACAACTACCAACACATAATGGAGGGGTTGAAGGATCCTGAAGGTAATGATCTTATGCCTGTATCGGGTATGTTGTCTTCCGATTTTATGCTACGGAACAAATGGGTGCTGGATTTTGGAACTGGTGTGATGTATAGTCATAGTCAAGTCCAATAAAAGATGTCCGACAAAATATTGGCTCGCCAATAACTGTCGGTCATCTTTTCTATAGGTGGCAACTATCTATCCAACGTACGATACGTCTTGAAAAAAGAATTTGAGTGAATCAGTGAGTCCAAAGCATGGTAGTCCTTCGCTCTCTGTTCATTCGTATCACATTGTGATAGAAAATGCGATTGGTTCTGTCAAGATCCATAACAGCACTCTGGTATAGATGGATACAGACGAAAATTGCCAAGGTACAAAAATAAATGAATGTATATGCTAATGCTTTTCGATTGTGGAGATGCGTCTTTACCTGCTGCCACTTAAACTTCAACCATGCTCTTAGTAATGACGGTTCTGGTGGCGGAGGAGTAGTTATCCTTAAGAACATATCGCCCCATACCTTCATTATCTTGTGAGCCGTTTCAACAGGCTCAGTCTCTTCAAGGGTGTTCCTACCGATGAAGCGAATGACACGCTGAATCTCTATGGGATATTCGGGAGCCCATTCTGCAACTTGAGAAATCTCATCAATACCCTGTATATGGGCGAAGCTTTGCAATTTCATCACGCTTCTTTTGAATTTCTTCTTTCTCTTCCTGACGGAACTTCGCAAATTCTTTCTGGTACAAGTCACAGAAGATGTCGTGAATCGTCATGAGGTTATTCTCTGTTAGGATTCCTTTAGAGTCGGGCTGATTCTTGTAGTAATCTGCCATGCCATCATAGACAGCATCCTTCAAAGTACCATAGGCGAGATCATTACCTAGTGGCGCATTGTCATTCTTCCCATTCTGAGGAATCTGGGCAAACTTATCAAGCAACTCTTTTAGCGTACTCAGGATGTCAGCGAGCTGCTTATCTCTCGCTTCATCCTTACCCTTGATGACAGACAATTCATCGAGGATTTCTTCAAGCAATTCATTTTTTGTCATACGAGTAAATATTTTTGAATGTTATTATCGCCCTCTGGTATAGGTCGCAGTTTTGTTTCGTTTTTTCTTCTTGTACTTGTCATCATCTCCCCAACCAAGCTTAGAGGCAGAGCCACCTCCACCTGCAGATATGGCAGGTTGATATGGTTGAAAGAGAATTTCGCCAAGTGCAGCAAGTCCTACTTGCAGGGCTCCATTGCCAGCATCAGTAACGTCCTCAAATTTCCCCATAAGTTCATTAAAGAATGCCGATGCAAGCAGCTTGCTATTACCTAATATATCCGGAGCACTGAATTGTCCAGCCTCTGCTTGCGAAGAGAAACGAGTATTGAAGTCTGGAAAGACCGTATCAATGTTGCGAACTTCGAAGCCATTGTGAGTATCATACCAATCCAGACGAGCATCCTCATACATATCTCTCGCCTGATTATGAACGACGGCAATAGGATTGCCAAGTTACTCGCAAAGATGAGCGAGTGTCAACGATTGGTCAAGTTGTTTACCGCTGAACGAGATGTCATGTCGCATCTTAGCTTCGCCCTTCTTGTTCAAGACCTTGTCTCTTGCTATTGAGAACGAGATACCCTCAATACCGTTCGTATTCTTATTGTAACGGAAACGACAACGAATTCCAACTTTCGCCAACTCATTTTCAAATTCTTTCCAATTGCAAGCAACCAAAAGAGACTCACTAACACAATGCATCATATGAAAGCGAATGGCATCCATAGACCGAAGTCTTCTTTCTTCAACAGAGTCCTTTCCTGTAGCCATATACAAACCATGACTCTTTGTCAGCTCTTTGCATATCCTTATATTTTTGATTTTTTCGTGTGAATCGGATGTACATTTCCCTTTGAAGTTGACCCGATTTACCATGATGTGAATGTGGGGATGTTTCTTGTCTGAATGACGAAATGCAACGAATTGATTGTCATCATATCCCATACGCTTTAGGTCGTCATTGACGATCTGTTTCAGCATCGTATTGTTTATTCGATGTACATCGTGTGGAGAGAATGCAAGGACAAAGTGAGCGACTGGTTTCTTAGTCCTGCTACTGAAACCTGCATGCATAACGAAACTATCTGTTATGGTTTGGTTGTTGCTTAAATTGATACCATCACTTGCTGCCACCAATGTTGCATTTTTGTGTGGATCGTTAACATAGTTAACGAGACCACCAAAAGAAGAGCCATGAAGTATTTTGCCGTACATATTGAATTCGATTTGACATTTAACCATTAAAGGAGGTATCTTCAACTTCCTTTTCTGCGATTTTCAAGCGAGCTTGATGTAAGATGGCATTGACACCCTCCAAGGCTTCATTGGCTATGTCTGCAATGCTATTGAAGCCATATTGATGGGCAAGTTTCGCCAAAGTGTTGATATTTGTACCAAGGTTGTTCAAGTCACGAATCTCTTTCATAAGAGCCTTTGTGACAGGTTGCCTCACTATCGCATGAAGTGCACCCTCACGAATGTATGTACTGATGGGCATCTCTCCTGCTTTGCGCTTGATGCGGATGAACTGTTTCTTTGTGAAACGTCAAGACCGCATACTGCTTTCATAGGCTTGCATATTTGGGGTTAAAATTATTCCCAAAGATAAATATAATTTGTGACTTAGAGCACGTTGATGCAAGATTTTAGGTATGTCGGTCTTGACATTTTAACGCAAGCAGCGAGAACTCGGAGATATTCATTTCTGTTTTTTATCCCAACTGGCTTATAATTCGGAAATTTTATCTAAATTTGCATCATTCTAACAAACAACAACCATATAAAAATATGTTCAAACATATCATTATTATTCTACTACTATTGACCCCATCATTACAAACACAGATGTATTGGCAACGCCCTGTCGTCAATTACAATCGTCATACCTACAATGCAGCAAGTCAAAACTGAAATATAGAACAAGACAGTAATGGTTGGATATACTTTGCCAACAATAAAGGATTACTCGAATTTGATGGTGTGTATTGGAACCTATACCCTTTACCTCACCTTGCCAAAATGCGTTCTCTGCAGATAAGCAAAGATAAACGTATATACGTAGGAGCACAAAAGGAATTCGGCTATTTTGAGGGTGTGTCATAAGTCTGTGACGCACCTTTTT
>ULNV01005487.1_pt1 | contig 23682 bp, 18 predicted proteins | sample 1952011 | NCBI WGS metagenome assembly ULNV01 (sample SAMEA4835586, study PRJEB28245) | human gut metagenome | biome: gut microbiome; material: fecal sample | place: Denmark | collected 2008
ATTTTTACCAGTTGTCGTTCTCGTTGCCGGTAAGGACATTCTTGATGCACTCCTTTATCTTGTCCATTACTACGTTTGAGTAGGTATGTGCCATGAACAGGGCTTTGCAAGAAGTCTTTTTATGAGAGTCCTTGGGTACAAATGGGAAACATGAATCCAAGGTCCACTTTTCATCGGAACGAACTGGGAGTGTCTGGCTTCCTCCAAGAGCTGACATCCATCCGCCGCCTATCATCTTGGTGACGCTATAGAAAGGAACCGTTTAGGTGACTCTTATCTTTCCGTCCTTGATGTCACATTTGATGATAGGGAGGATGCTCAGCTTCTGTTGCCCGAATTTTTCTTGCTTGTTACGATGTGTTCACATTCCAAAGCTTAGACTATAGGATTCCAAGAATGAGATCTGCCGTATGTAGAATTTGGGCATTTCTGTCAGTTCTTGTTATATCCGAATTCTCTTGTTAGAAGAACTTCCTTCCAGTAGCTTTCTCTATTGATGATTGTATCTGTTGGAGTGTGCACCGGCCATATTTCCAAAATAGAAAGTTGGAAATATTTGCGCGCATAGTCCACCCCTTCCTTTTTAATGAGATCTACCAGCATATCATTATCTCCATGTGCAGTATTTGCATAAGTACACCATCTTGACCATATTCCATAGTCACCAGAGGCAGAACCTACATATTTCTTACCATTATTTTTGTCTGCAATGAGATAGATACCCTTCATATTCTCCAAAGCTACTCTCCAATCGTCCTTTTGGTTAGCCACCAATATCTCCAATGTTGAGAAATCTATAAGGACGTTGTCGTAGCCAGGAAAATCAACACCTTGATATGGCTTTTCAAGAATCTCAAACACCTTACAACAATCAAGGTATTTTTCCATTTTGAATGCCCGACCTCTTGTTTTGAAAGCATCGCTCTCTACGACGAGCCTACCGATAAGAGATTTGCATTTCTCACAAACCTTAACTTCATATCCCCGAGTCGTTTCTTCCCAATCATCGAAGCGTTTAACAATTTTGAAGATACCTCCAAAGATATATCTGTCGGTATGGTGATAGTCTGCTATTAGTGTAAAGATGTACGTTTGATTGAAATCATCCCTACCTCCGCGCCATTCATTCCAATTTATCCATTCATTGAAATCATCCATGAAGATGTCTAATGGCTGACAATCGCCGTTATACTTTGCGATATGTAGCTTATATTCTTTTTGCTCTTGGTCTGATAGGCCTAGCAAGTCATTTAGTTTGAATTCGTTCATATTCTAGAGTTTTTCTGCAAAGGTACGACTTTTTTCTGAAAGACAAAGCTTATGCGATTAAAAATGTTGGACCTTAATAAAAATTATTTACTCCGCAATCTATTTGCTTAACTTTTTTATGCATAAAAAATACAAAAGGAGGATTCCTGAAGCAAGAATCCTCCTTGATTTGTCGATTGAATGGATGCATCCACGAAAGAACAGGTTCGTAAACACTATATTTTTACCAGTTGTCGTTCTCGTTGCCGGTAAGGCCATTCTTGATGGAATGTAAATTCCTAATATTTTGTAGATACCTTATCTTCTGTTGTCATGGTCATGAATCCATGCCTTCTGCTCATAGCTGAGTCTATCCCAGCTGGTACGAGGCTTTCTCTTGTCGGTGTGGGTGATGGCTTTGCCAAAACCCTTCAACAGCCATGCAAAGAACAAAAACAAAAATATACTTCCCATAATTTTAAAATTGTTAGTCATCACCTTGGAACTGTTCCTCGGTTTCTCTGATTCTTATTATAAATAGGTGTTAGCTGTGCAGGGATATTGTATTGAGATACATTCCTGCAATGTTACAATGAACTATCTTTGGTCATCATTGTATACGTGCTATGTTTCTAACGATCTTGGCGATATGTATCAGTACTATGCTTCATAGCTTTACCAAAACCCTTGAAGAAATTAGAAAAAAACAGTAATAAGAAAATTGCTCCTATATTATGAACATTATTAATCAGTACCTTGGAACCATTCCTCGGTTTCTCTGAATCACGATGCAAAGTTAGGACGTTTCTGTGCAGAGTATCTGCACAGAAAAATATTTCTGCAATTTTTGATGTTTTCATGGGTAAAAACCGCTCTTTTGGTCTATTTTGGTGAGTAGAGTTATATTTTTCCGGTTGGATTTTGTCTTTTCAATGGATTTTGTTACATTTGCAACTGCAATTAAATTTTTGCTTTATGGAAAAGTTGAAGTCTTTTATCGATGTAAACAAACGAATTGTTCTGAACTTGATAGAGTTGGATGAACAGAATGCATCACAGGGGGTTAATCTGGATGATGCGGTTATTGCTGTGTGGGAAGCTTTGGTGTATCTGGACTATAAGAATCTGAATGTCAAAGATTCCAAGTTGCGTTATGTTGCTTCTATGTCTCGTGTACCTGGTGCTAAGATGAGTAGGTTTAGAAGCTATACACGTGAGGCGCTTCATGAGGCCTTGCGAAAGGAGCGTTTGGTCAATTTGGCATCAAGTATTGAGAAGGAGCATATTCTTTCTGACCTGAAAGTGATAGATCGTATTGAGAATCATGAAACTGTAGTATTGGATGAACGCTTAAAGGAAGTCTATAAGCATATCCAGGTACAGGCTTGGCGTTTTGGTTCTGATCTTTATGGAGAGGAGAAAGTATCTAGACCTGTACGAAAGAAGAAGGGTCCAAAATTCCTTGAATTCAAGGCTGACAAAAGTGTGGAAGAGGCACTTGCTCCTTTCATTGACCTGTACATTGAAGATTGGGACTATGTAACAGAAAGAGAATCTTATAAGTGGGATGCTGTTAAATGTTTCCAGGAACATTTTTCGTTAGATGCTGAAGATTTTGCTGAAATGATGCGCGCTTCTTTGGACAAAACAGACAATCTCCTTAGCAGCAATATGTATTTTGCCCGTGCTACCATCTTGAAGATGATGGAAAAGGATTCTGAGGATGTTAGAGCTTGCTTTAGACATTTGTATGATGAATCTATAGATATAGCTGATAGAATGACCAGTTTCCTTCAAAGTATCAAGGAACTTTTTGGTATTCAGAAGGCGCAGGGACTTTTTAATGATAATGAAAAGGACCAGCAAAGTTCACGAACAGTTTCTGTTTATCTTTCGTTATATAAGCCTGCTGAGCATTACCTTTACATGGAAAAAATGTATCAGACCTTTTTGGATGTCACCGGTGCCGATCTTCCCAAGATTGGTCGCACTGATTATGTACTCTTTGAGTATGAGATGGTTTGCGATGAGATTAGAAAGATATTGCTGAAAAATGACAAGCTGGTAGCTTTGCATGATAAGACGTATTCTGATATGTCTGATTATCATTTGTTGACTCAGGATTTTCTGTATTATGTTTCTACTCATTATTTAGTATTGCATTCTAATGGGAAAGACGATTAATGGGGATTTGTTGGTATGTAATATATAATAAGGTGGAGAAACCTTGCCAGGTATGAGAAGTACATGAGTGTCAAATTGAAAAGCCGAAGGAAAAAGAAAAAATGTTTCGCCAAGCGGAACTTTGACAACTACTTCCGCAAACCCATAGGCTGATGGGGTGACTTTGCCATCAAGCGAAACATCAAATCAGAAAGACGTTTCTTCCAACAACCCCCCGGTCTCCTGATGTGGAGGCAGGTGCTCGCATCTCTAATCTTTCCGGGAAATCACTAATCCTTATAGTCCAACAGCGAACGATTCTCGCTGACGTGGATTACTTGGATTAGGATTTCAGTGCAAAGATAGTGGAAATTGGTGATAACTCAGTAAAGAAAGAGGAAAACTTTCGGAGGATAGTGAACTTTTTATGAAGTAGATAGCTTATGACTAATAGCAACATAAAATTTATGGGAGATGCATTCTGTTCCTGCATCCCCCATATGATTAAAATTTTATGGAAAGTTCTGTGTTGATCAAGCTGTAGTTATGCTTGCTAAGTGTACGGTTATTGACTAAGGCATACTCTGCAGAGAATTTCAGATTTTTGGTGAAATAGTAATCGGCACCTGCTTCATAGAAGGTTTGGGCAGAATTCCATTCACCATTATTTCTGTAGAGGTCATATCGAGCCTTTAGACTCACTTTGTTCTTTAGCACAGGCACAATACCTAAGGCATAGAAGCCGTCTGCTTTGTTGCCATTGTCTGACAAATTGCAGTCCGATGCACTGTCATCGTTCGTGTTGGTCATTGTTTTTGCAAAGGCTTTTCCTGTAGAGTGGATGTATTCTGAGCGGAATGTCCATCCATTAGAATCATATTCTCCACTGATGGCATATCTGTACTGAGGGAGATTTCTCACTCCATTTTTCTGCTCGTCTGAAGTTTCGTCCGTCCAGGTGCCTTTTCGGGCGTAGCTACCTTCCCAGCCAGAAACACCAATACGTATACCCTCAATTGGCATCACCCAGAAACTGGCTACCACATTCTTTCTCTGATCTACGTCTTTGAGATTGATGCCCTGGCCGTTTACGACGCTTACACCATAATGAAGAAGGTTTCTGCCGTTTTCATTCTCCAGGAAGTCTCCTTCTGCCATGATACCAATATCTCTACCGTTGCTTGAATGCATGCCTGAACGATCACTGTAGCCCGTGAATTTCAGAACTGCCTGCCCATTATCCATGAAGCCTACATCTACAGGGTGGATTGGACTCTCAAATGTAAAGGGTACCTGGAATTCACCTACTCTTACATTGAAAGCCTTGTATTTTTGCCATTCAATGAACAAATCTACCACGCGTGGTGAACTGGCTAGGGTAGAAGTGTTGCCTGTTATCTGGAGTTGTGTTTTCCAGTAAAAATCTCCTGCGACCTTGCCATCCAATGCCAGTCTTGCCATTCTGAGATTGAAGGTATTAGCTTCATTATCTTTGGGGTTTGTCCATTGGTATTGGGCAATGGCAAAGCCTGATATCCTTATGTTGTCTGCCCAGGTTGACTTTTGGGCGAACAATGAGAGTGAAGACATGGCCAGTAGGGCACTTATATATAGCTTTCTCATGTTTACTGCCTGTTTGAATTTACTTGTACTCTTTTTCTACTTCATCCAAGGAAATACATTTGATGCCCATATTTTTCATGTCAAATATGTTGGCTTCAGCAACTTCTGGAGTCTTTGCCGAGCAGGCATCTGTACAAACGACAGTTTCATAGTCATAGCTCATGGCATCATTGGCTGTACCTCTGACACAGTTTGGATACTGTGTACCGGCCAAGACAACAGTCCTGACACCCATGCGTCTTAACATGAGATCAAGATTTGTATTGAAGAAGGCTGAGTTTCTGAACTTGGGCGACATGATGTCTTCTTTCTCCGGCTTGAGACCATCTACGAGTGCTCCACCCCAGGTTCCTGGTACGCAATAACCCGTTTTTCCTTCAACAAAGAGGGGGATACGTGGTGCATCGACATCAACACCAGATGATCTGTGGTCACGGGTTACCCAGACTACTTTCCAGTTCTTGCTTCTGCCATATGCGATAAGCTTATTGATTGCCGGTATCGTAGCCTTTGCGCCAGCTACACACAACTTTCCCTTAGGATCGACGAAGTCATTCTGCATGTCGATAACCAGGATGGCTACATCGTGCTTCTCTACTTTGGCTGTTGGATACTCACTCTGTGCGTTGGTTGAAAGAGCTGCCAATGCCATCATTACCATAAAAACAATCTTCTTCATAATCTTACCTTTTTAATTAATACTCTTTGTTAACTTTTCGAGTGCAAAGGTACGCAGAATGTTTTGAAGATGAAAATAATACTGGCAAAATGTTGTTGATAACCTATATATTCTTTCTGTATGTTTTAATAGAGTTAGAACTGCATAACAATGTGTAAGAAGAATGGTTGTTTTTCTTGCGATTTGAACAAATGTATAGAGAGGTGCTATATATGAGTACGATTTGACTCTATATAGTACCTCTTATATAATAGGAACATCCAGAATAATGAATGATTACTTCTTGTAGACTACTTTCAATTCTTCAATTTTCTTTTGGGCATCCTGAAAACTGGTTGTTAATGACTCTGCATTCTTGACAAAGACGGTACTGCTAGAGTATCTTTCTAGTTTCATATACCAGTTGGCCTTGCCTTTGGAAACATAGTAGCCGATTTCAAAGCCATCATTGGTGACAAAGCGGTTTTCCAGATAATCTGGATTTGCTGTGCAATCTGCATCAACTTCAGCGACCAATTTGGCTAATGCCTTGTTGATCTCAACTAAGTCAGAATACTCAATCATGGCAATGTGTGCGATGCTTCTATTGGTCTCCGGGTCTTCTATTCTGTAAAAGTAAGAATTGGTTTGTTCTCCCATGACAGTTCTTATACTTGCGGACAAGCTACCCATGAAGCTCTCTGGGATACTTGGCATTCTGACATCTACAAACTTAGAAATTCTTCCTGTCTTGGAGGTAATCTGCTCAAACTTAGTGAGCTTCTTGGCTGCATCATTCTGAGCATTTGAAACTACTGGCATCATCAATGCCATCAACATAATCATTACAATCTATTTCATATCTTTGAGTTTTGGGAAGAGCCACCTTATTATACATAGATGGCTCTTCAAGTTAATTGAATCCTAATCCACTACTGCAGTGTCAGCTTCAGTAGTGTCTGCTGCTACTTCATCAGAGAACAGGTCGTTCAGGTATCCGTAGGAGATATCTTTTGGATCATCCTCTTCGCATGCATCCTTATATATGGAGATATCAATGTCCTTTACGGCTTTGAGTTGTCCCCAATATATGGTAACCTTGTCCTTTTCCATGGTGACGATAGCTCGCTTTCCATTGTTGAGGGTAACAACGACAGCTCCTTTGTTTTCTTTAGCCACCTTGCCCCAAGTCTTGATTTTCTGGGAAAGGGCATTGAAGAGCGTCCTGAGTTTACCATGCATTCTGCCGTAGTTGTAGATCAAGAGGCCGAACATGATTGGCTTCACCTTATTCCATACATAGCCGGTTGGTATTTTGTCATCGTGATACCAATAGTAGTCACCAAAATCATAGTCTATGACTCTTTTGGTTCTATAGGTCTGTCTGCTGAGGTTGCCGGAATATTGGATGCTGATCCAGCCATTGATACCTTCAGATTCACCGCACAGCATGACGTCGTTCTTGAAGTCATACCAATAGGGAGTACCGGCTTTATGCTTCTTGTCACCGATGGCCAGGTCTTGTTCTACTTCCATCTTGACTGCCTGCTGCGGAGTTGACTGAAAGTTGAAGCCATACAAGCCGTCCTGTGATATGTTGAATCCTGCTATCAGTTTGTCGATATCCACGTAGTCACTTTCTATGTAGCTTTCTCCTTCGTAGGTGCCAATGTCAACGATGTCTGGCAGCTTCTCCAGCTGCTTTGCGTTCTTGTCAATGATAGAGTAGATCTTGTCATTGGGTTTCACAAGAGCATGTTGGCCGTCGAACATGGAGAATAGGGTAGCCTTTACATAGGAATCCTCACCAATCTGGTTGTCTTGCTGGTCAATATACTTGTATTCATAGGTATCTCCATTCTTGACCAGAGCAATCAAAGTTCTGTCATCATCATAGTAAAGGAATTCATACTTGGCTCTTACCAGGGTTTCTCCCTTTACATTCATGAGTCCCCAGCCGTCACCATTATTATAGGTGAGGACATCTCCATGGATGGTGCCAATATTCTTCAGCTTGGACGATGGTTTGACGATGATCTCTCCCTTGTCGTTCATGATACCCCAGGTTTCCTTTCCATCCTTCTTGACGGATACGGCAAGTTTTCCATCTGTAAACTGGTATTGTATATTTTCATACTTGCCAGCTGAGAAATCGAAGAGTACCTGACCGCTAGGATTGATTACTGAGATTTTTACCTTATCCTTCTGATCTTTCTTGACTTCCTTCTTATACTTGGCGTTCACTCCAATGAACTTTCCGTCTCCATAGTCGTTGAGAGAATAGTATTCCGGCTTTACTACACAGTCACCATTCTGGTTAATCACTCCTCAAAGAGAATCGGTTGTCATGAATACGGCATAGTCTCCTTCGAAAGCTCTTACACCATCTACCTGTTTTCCGTCAATTTTATCGAGGTTTTTGACCACTCTTCCTTCCGTGTCAATGATTGCTACTGGTTGATTCTTGGGTGCAACAAGGGCTCTGCCATTGCGAAAGCCTGATGTATGTGCATAGTCACCACCGATTTTCTTCGGTTTTTCCGTGGCATCATACATTTCCCATACTCCTTCTTTGGTTCTTACGAAGAATCTTCCATCTCTAACAACGGTTGGCTTGTTTTTGAACTCTTCCTTGAAGAGGACCTTGCCATCTAGGGAAATCATGCCCCATTGTCCATCGGCGGTTTCTTGGAAAGGGATATACTCTACGTTGCCATTCTCTGTTTTTGAGCAAGAGAAAAACATCATGGTGAGCATTGCCACCACAAGGAACGAAAAATTACGCTTGTTCATATTGGCTTTATTTTGATTTGACAATATTAGTACCATACCTCTGGGGCTGCCCCAGGATCATCTTCATAGTTATCGTAGTCATCCTCCTGGAAGGTATCTTCATCGGGATGGGTGTCAAACGAAGAGTCGCTTGGATCGCAGTCCTGGTTTTTACAGGTGCATTCCCAATCTTCACACGTGCCTTCTTCATAGGCGTCACGATAGGCGTCATGGTAGCCTTGGTCATAGCGTTGGCTTTGCGCTTTTAAATCGGGAGCTGCATGATGCTTTTGTTTCCCGAACAAGAAATCTAATAGTCCCATAATCTTATAGTTTTTGGTTTCACTGGTGCAAAGGTAGGTTCTTTCTGTGCAGCCTAGCTGCACAGAAAGAAAAAAGTTGTTGAAAATGTTTTGGAGTATTCTTGGGGATGCCTTAAATTTAGTTCGTCACCTTTGATACCATAGCTACAAAATTGTAAGACAGGAATGGTATTGCACACTAATAGGTATCTTTAATCAAGTCAAATTCTGTTTCCGAATAGGTCGGTTTGTCTAGACCTCTTCAATTCTTGACGCTGAGCATTTACCGATGCTTTGAATGCTGAATCCTCCTTATACCACATAGAGTCATTTACACTTACAACTCCATCCACCATTCTTTCAATTTCTGTTACTGCTCGCATGATTAACTCTGTACTACAAATAGGAATCTCACCTTTTGGGGCATAAGAAGCCAAGTACTCTTCTGAAGGATTGCTTATGCCATGTCTTTTGCACATTAACCAGGCAACGGTTTCTGCCTCAAACTCTTCTTCCTTCAGGGTCAGCTTGCGTTTTTTTCTTTTATCATAGCACTGATGATTACAGAAAAGATGACCTAGCTCATGGCAAAGTGTATGGAATTTAACAGCATTAGATTGCTTTTTATTGACACTTATAACGAAATTGGAAGAAACTTCCATATAATAGTCTTTGTCTATCTTAATCTTTAACTTTTGGTCATGATATGGCATGATATAACCACCATAAGAGTTTGCTGCCAAGAAGTTGTCATCCAGATATATTCCATATACTGGTAGGTTTGAAACCAATGTTTCCATTTTCTTCTTATCCAAATCTCCTTGTGCTTGTTGTAAGCTCTCCGTATATTTTTTTATCAAGTCTGCCTCTTTCATTACTTCTGTAGCATTTGGAATAGGTTCTGTATCCTCATAATCAAAGACGCATTGCACTGGGCCAAAAGGTTTCAGAACGATCAGCTTTTGTCCATTCAACTTCGGCTGTCTTCCATATTCTGCCCATTTCTTACCTGTTAGGACGAACGTAGCACCAGGCTTCTGCATCTGAACGAGCATGGCATTATAAGGTGCGAGATAAGGAAAACTACCTATGAAGTCTAACATCTTTTTGAACTCATTGCTATCACGGTAGCTTTTTACCAGGAATTGCAACTCATCTATATTTTCCTTAAATTCTTTTTCTCTTGCTAGCTTCTCTTGCTTCGATAGAAAGTTATGGTATGCGTTACGAATGACATCTGGAGTTATATCTCCTAATTCATCATCCTTTTCAAATGTCACATTTGGATAGTCCAAACTTCTCAGCATGGCATACACTGATTTACAATATGGAATAAAATCTTCATCCATATAGTCAACCAAGGCTACTGCAAAATCAATGAAGTTGCTTGTTTCCATAATAATATGCGAAGCATACTCTATTGCCTTGGGCATTTTATTTTCAAGAACTTCTCCAATTTCCATATTTTACTTTTCTGTTTTGTTATTGATACATTCTCTTCCTTACAAAGGTGAATTTTTGATTGCTGCAGGTCTGTAAGAACCTGACCACATTCTGAGAGCTGGCACTGTAATTCTCCTATTGATAGGTATAGGAGTAAGTCTCTCTGCAAGTGCCAGCGGTGAGACTACTCGTATGATTACTCCATCCAAAGAATTATTGAACTTTATAATTCTTCGTTTTCAATAATGTTCTCTGAAATAGGGATCAGTTCAAATTCCAGTACGGAAGCTGGTATATTACAACCTTTGAAGATGTACGAAAGTATTGAACGTTTGATATTTGTACTGCATGCAGAATAAACATAGCAATTATTCGCAATCTTTGATCTGCCCTCTGAATCCTTTTCGTATAGGTTATTGTTCTTGGTTGCCAGATACACCATAGAGGACGGATTCTCATTATATATGAGTTTGCCTACTTGAATAAGCATATCTTTCCATGTTGTAATGGCATGTCTCTCGTTTCTATATCTGAATCCAACGATGGTACGTCCTTTCAGTTCGTATTCATCATCTTCAAATGATACCAAATCATACTCTTTCTCCAGGGGCTGATAACTGGTTGTGATCATTGGCCATAGATGCAAGAAATTATCGAGCAAAACCTTTTGGCGTTTCAGAATCTCTTCCAGTGTCCACTTATCACAATGCTTGATATAGTTAGATAGGCGGAAAGCGGAATTATCAAAGCCGTCAACTTTATTCCCCTTTTTATCGATATATCCTTCTTTTTTCTCTTGGAAAGAGTGATTGCTATAGGATACGTTAAAGCCAGTAAGAGTGAGGTTTGCGAAAGTATGCAGGTACTTTTCGTATATCTCGTCCCAATTTTCTCCCAGGTCATGCTTCCATTGTGGAGTGAGTGTTTGAGGCATGATATGTTCTATGGTGATTCTGCCTTCCTTCATCTTCTCTACAATCATATCGTCTGCTTCTGGGCTATTCTCGTTTTCCATTCTTTCAAAGAGGAAGTATTTGTAGTTGCTTGGAATACGATAAATCTGTCTTGTTTCAAACTCTTCACTTACCTCTCTGTTGCTAGGGAAGGTTGAAGTTCCCTGTTTGTGGAGAAGGATATATGCCATAACCTGAGAATAAGAACAATTGACTGGAATACCCTTTTCTTCATGTCGCTTGCAGATACGCATGATGTCAGTATGAAGCATAGAGAAGAGCTTCTGCATTGCGTTCGCAGGATAGCCGCAAATGATACGTCTGGCCCAATAGTTCTCTACTATATCCAGGACTGTGAAGATTTCTTCCTCATCAAAGTTGTTGTCTTTTGCATAATCAACGAAAGATAGTAGGAATGGCAGATGGACTGTAGTGCCGATGCTTGCAATCTGCTTCAGTTTTCTATCGAGTTTCTTATTACCCGTTTCGCCCTTGCAAATTTGTCTGTAGTAGTTTGCAAATTTAAGCATATCAGAGAGTAAGGTCTCTCGATTCAAGTGTTCGTTCTCATCGAAAGACTTGAAGTCAAAGTATAGTTCATCTACTTTACTGATAGTACCATTCTTGATAGTGAGGTAGTCACGTATATACATGGTAGGTTCACCATCAGTAAGTTTCTCTATCTTGCTCCAGTACTGATGGTAATATCTTTCTTGCTCATCCTTTGACAGAGACATGAGTAGATAGTTTCTAACTTTGTCTGCTTCCTCCAAATCCTTGCCACAGGAGTTCAGGGATTCGAATATTAACTGAGGGTTGTCTCTTGAATCCAGGCAGATGTCTATGATGGTAAGTTTCTCGATAGCTGCAATTAAGTCCTCGAACGTAAGATCACTAACCTTGATCAAGTTATAGAACAGTTGATAGTTGGAGGTGATTCCACTGTTAATAAACTCATTCTCATTGTTAGTGAATAGGGCATCGTAAGCCTTCTGATCATCTTCAATAGGGCAGAGCTTAATCTTTCTAGGCAATTTTCTTCTGATTGCATAGAGATAGTCTTCCTTTATCTTGTTGATGTCCTCATCTCCTTCTTGCATGTCTCCTTTCTTTACGGCATTGATGCCGGCTAGAATAAGTAAGGAAAGTGTTGTGATTCGTTGCTGTCCATCAATGATAAGAAGGTCGTCTTCGTATTCGTTTGCCCTAGTTGATACTATACTGCCAAAGAAATGGCTATAGATTTTATCTCGATGGATCTTTTTCAAATCCTCGAACAGTCTGGAACAGTGTTTCTGTTGCCAGGCATACTTTCGCTGGTATAAGGGGATGATGAATAATGTCCTTGAACCATTGAAATAATCTGTTATTCTTGTAGCGTCGCGCATAAGCTTATTATTATATTGGTTAAGTGCGGTGAGTTTGTACACCACAATTTACTTTGCAAAAGTAATTAAAAAAATGTAGAAAGATTATATTTCTCGTATAATTATTGTTAAGGTTTTCATTTCTTCCGATAAATGATAATTTAGAGGCGATGGCAATACAACTCTACGACTTTCTCCAGATAATCTTCAAAGTTATTATAGACATCCTCCAGAAAGGCATCCCCCATTAGGATAGCTGTCATTAAATATGGATGAGATAACACTTTGTAAAGGATAAAGGGTGAATATTTATGACTCACCCTTTATCTTATTATCCCCTAAATACATAATGCTGCAAATAGCCACCTTCAGTAGTTTCTACTATATAGAACTTATTTGGGTTGCCAATTTTAAAACGCTTGAATTTGTCAGAGGTTTTCATACCATAACACTCACTCTTTTCCTTCACGTCTTCTGTAGCAGACTTTTCTGAATAGTTGGTGATGGCTTTTACCCAAAACACATTATCTATGTGCTTTTCTGCAATATCATTTTTGGCGAATCCGTAGGCTATACGGTTATTGAAGGTATAAGGAGCATTATCCTTCGAAAATGAGCCCAGAAGATATGTTTTAGAAGGGAAGTCCTTTTCTTTATCACAAGTACGTTGCCAAGATGGTGATACAGAATATGTTCCAAACACTTTGAAACTCTTGGCAGGAATACACTCGATTTCCTTCTCCTTTACGGTAACACTTTGTGTCGTTGACTTAATGAACTTGGTCAGGCTGGATGTTGATTTAGCGTTACCATTCCAGGAATAGGTGTCTTTTCCCCAAAATCCACTACCTGAAAGATAGGCATTTGCTGAACCATAACCTACACCTTTGGCTATACTGTTTACAGAAGCCGATGTTGTGGTAACCTGGTTGTATGTTGCAGTAGAGTAGGTTCGTCCCTGATAATACTCATTGGCCAGGCCATTCAAGGTGAAGAACGTCTGCGTTAAGTTAACGAAGATGTCCTTGTCAGTCTTGTTTATAATGGCGAATTTCACAAAGCCGCCTTCCGACCATAAGTTATACAACACCTTGCAATCCTCATTCTCATACACTAAAGAGTTGTCCTGCATCTTCATGTTGCTATCATAATCAACATCGTAAACCTGATAGAACGTACTCTTGCATGATACCATGCTCAAACCAAGAATAGCAACCAAGGCTGTCTTCATAAAAAACTTTTTCATAAGCGTACACTGCTGTTGAATATCGTTATTACTCATATGATTTTTCTTCTTTTTGTTTATTCTACTGCAAAAGTAACACTTTTTTGTGCATCCTATTTGCACAGATGTTTTTTTTAATGTTTATTATTACTTTGGATGAGGTCAAAGGCTAAATTTCCAGCCAGTTTCTCTATCGTTTGCTTCTCTTCTGTGTCGTTTGGCAGTTGATAGAGCCATGTGAGGACATTGAGAAGTTCGAAAATGGTTGATGTTACCAGGAAAGGAGCCTTGTTTGTTTTTACTTCCTCATCTATGTGCTGTCTATGAGAACCTTCATTGGCAATGGTAACCAGTGAATATAGGTGACGTTGAATATGCACCGGTACTACATCTTGCAGCTTGGAATTTCCAAGGAACTTGCTGCATTCACTGAGATTTGTCCCATTGAACTTGATGGCTAGGAGTCCATAGTCATACAGGTTGCTCATAATCCAGTCAAGGACTTTTCTCACTTTGTTGAAAGTGTCTGCATTTGCAAATTCCCGATTCTCGTATATTTTGATGATGCTTAAAACTTCATCTGCGATAGTCCCTTCCAGCCAGGAGAATATTTCTGGATATTTGTTCTTGATGATTCTGTTGGGCTGCTCGTTGATTGTTTGGATGATGTCATCGCAAAGTTTCTCGTCATCAATTCCCTTTTCATAGAATACTTTGTAGATGGTTTTGAACATCTGATCGCTGAGTAGGTCAGGCTGCCCTGTTGAAATAAAGTAGGGAAGTTCCTTGAATTCTTCCTTGATTCTCAGAACAGCATTCTGAAGACTAGCCACACTAGCCACTTCCTGCTCGCTTTCATTAAGCACTTTCGCGTCCAATATGACAGCTTCCCAGAAGGTTGGGTTCTTGGCATATGTGTCCAATCCTTCTTTCTGAGTTCTGAATGGGGTAAGCTCCATGTTGTAATGGAGCTTACAGAACTTTAGGAAAGAGGTCATCTCTTCCCACTTATCGTCTATCCACAATATATGATAACTATTGCTCATTGTCATTTCTGTATATAGGTAAATAAATACGGACGGTTGACCAAATGGAATCCTGGTCTTTCTGTGTGAGGAGGTCGTAGTCTCCACCATAGTGTTCTACGATGCTTCTCACAACATAGCCGCCTTCTCCTGTTCCTGCTGTGATGCCACCCTTTTCGCCTCTAAGTCCATAGCGTATCTTGTCAAGGCCCATAGGAAAAGGTGTTCCATTGTTGGTGAAGTCGATTTGGAACATATCTCTTTCCTCATCCACGGTGAGTTTGACCCAGATGGAATAGTCTTTTCTCGTAGGGTCAGTGAATCCATGTTTGACGGCGTTACCGAATATGTTGTCACAGAGTCTCTGCAGGTCATCCTTTGCCATGAAGACGTTGATGCCCTCTGCGTAGTCTGGAATTTCTTTGAGATATTCCTGCCAGTTTTTGCCCTCATTCATGTTGATGGATAGGAGAGAATCTGGGATTGTAAACCCATAATTGGCAAGAGCCTGGAAGTCTGGTTCTATCTCAGATTGGTAGTTATGTCCATCAGGGTAGTTCTCCACCAGGAACTTATCAATGTTGATGATCTCTGGAGTGCCAAACTGAGATTCTCTTGAAAAGATCTTGAGTATGGTAGTGAGAGAATCGGTGGCTGTCTTCTGGTTGGCAATCTCTTCTTTCATTCCCTGCACGAAGTCTTCTTCGCTCATAGAATCCTTATGAGTGATGTAATACTCCAGGTTCTTTCTTGCGCTTGACATTTGGCGAAGATGGGTCATCATGTCGTGCTTTCGTGAGCGCACTTCATTGATATAGTCTGTCTTCATCTTGTCAATTACATCAAGTAGACCTGTTTCTTTTGCCTTGGCCATGACTTCCTGTTGGCATGCCTCTTTGTATAGAGTCTTCTGAGTGCTAATGTCTGGCAAAGCCAGTTTATACTTCATAATTTTATTCTTTGAAATATGAGGTATAATACCAGTCCCGCCGATTTTAGCCTTACTCAGTACCATGCAAAGATACTCGATGTCAATATCCATTTCAGGAATGATGGCAAGCACGTTCTTTGCCAGCCAAACAGGGGCATCCTCAGAAGCCTTGATGATGGATGGCTTGAAATCTCGTACCAAGGACACAACGATTGCAGTTTGCTCTAGTTTGTCACATCCTTTTACGTTGTCACTATCTCTGAGAGACTCTGGCAAAATATAAGGCTTTGTCCAATCATTGCTTAAATCTGTCACTCTCAGCAGCTTGCCTTCGTCCGCCTCTGTCCCCTTTGTGCATGATGGAATCTGTGCGATTTCCTCCATGACGACAGCCTTGTGTCCTTCTGGAATCTCCAACTCTTCGCGCTGAAGGTATTGGGTTAAGTCCCAGGTATAGTCATTCTCTATAATGTCATCATAGGATATTGAGGCTGAGACCTTTGGCTGATCTGTGTGATATGCAGCTACCACCTTCTCTATGTCGAGAAGAATGTTGCCGTCGGTCTTATCATACATATTCGAAGCATCAATGAATCTGATGGCATTTTCCTGCTGAGGGTGCTTTTTCAGGATGACACAGGCAAGTGGTATGCTGGTATATGAGAGCATTCCTTTAGGCAAAAGGATAATCGCATCGATCATGTGGTTTTCCATTGCCCACATTCTGAATCTCTTTTGCTCGCCATTAGCCCATTGTATGCTTGGCCCCATGAAACATACACCTGTACCATCTTCCGTTGTTGTCTCCTGGAAACGGTTTGCTGCAACCAGTTCTGCCAGCTCTCTCTTATTGCCATTTGCTGCTGCATATTCATCCTGCATTTCAATTTTCATAGCAAGAGGAGGGTTGGAGACAATGGCATCATACTGCTTGTTTGTCCATGAAGTGTTAGAGCCATTCGTGAAGTCTACAGAATCCAGCTTGTTAGCCAGTCCAAGTCTAATTTTACCCAGAACCCATATCTCATGATTGATTTCTACAGCATCTATATGCTCGTAGTTATCCATATCTGTGCCAAACTCCATCATTCCTCCGTATGGAACAAAAATGGATTTTGTTTTAGGGGAAATGAATGCCTTTGCAAGTGCACAGAAGGATCTTGGGGTAAAGAATTCCTCTGCATATTTAATGGTCTGTTCGATGCAGAAGTCAAACCAATCCAGATATTCACCTTCTGTGTAGGATGTACTACAGAGCATTTGCATGGCCTGATTGATGAACTTGATGTTTATCTTTGAGATGGCTCTGATGAATACACCCTCTGCTTCTTCAAACAAGTCATCATCACGATCTAGCAGTTCAAACAGAGGCTGAGTATATTCAAACGAATCAACCAACTGGCCTTTTTGCTTTTTGATATATAGCAAAATGCCTACTAAAGTTGATATCTCAACTCCAGACAATCCTGTTGCTCTCAGGGTACCAATTACCTGATTCATTACAGACGCTGTCTCATTGTTCACTACAAGATTCTTTCTCATTTCAATCAAAAATTAAGTTACACTTCAATTAACGAGTGCAAAGGTACTAAGGTTCTGTGCGGTTATTCTGCACAGATAAATATTTCTTGAGATTTTCTTCAATTTTATCCTTAATTGTGTCTCTTAGACTTTGAGGAGAAAGAACTTCCACGTCTGGAATAAACGAGAAAATCAGCTGGTTCAGCTCGTTATTGGGTTTGACCGTGATGGTTACAGTTCTTTGTTCCTTATTGACTACTTGTGAGTGGTGCAGAGGTTTAGACACTACATAAGGAAAGCGATTTTCTGAGAATCTGAGAACGATGGTTTCTATGTCGGCCTTTGGTACTGTCACACCGATGACATCATTAAAATAGGTGTCAAAGTTGATTTGAGTATTTTTGCAGAATGGAATATCCACATTTCTAAATGACACGATTCTGTCTAAGGCATAATTGCCAATTGTCCCATATTTCTCGTTTCTTCCAAGTAGGAACCATCTGTTATTATATTGCTTCACGTAGTAGGGATGGCATATTGTCTCGAACTCATGGCCTTTGAATGTGCGATATTGAAGTTTGAGAGGCTGGTGGTTGACGGTGGCATCAATGATGCCAGAGAGATGTTCCAATCCTTGGAGTTTATCATTTTGTTCAAAGAAAATGAGATTTTCAGCATTAGCCTTTATGCCAAAGCGGTATTCCAAATTGGAGATAACCTCTTCAAGCCATGCTGTAGCTGGTGTTCCTCTATAGCGTCCGAGCATTTGAATGGTAGAGCGCAGATTGTTCACCTCTTCAATGGACATCTCATTATTATATATGGTGAAGTTTGGGTCTTCATACCTGTAATAACATTGCTTGCCGGAAGCCATAGGATAGGCTTTGATAGGTGCATCATAGGTCACTCTATCGCGCATATACTTAATGTCCTCACGGATTTGGCGAAGCTTTACTTCTTTACCTGTGAGGTCATAGAGGCTCTCATTTACTTTATCGATGAGATCCTCAATAGTGTATTTGCGTTTGAAGTCGCTGAAACATCTATCCAGTATCTGATACCTGAGTTGAGCATTTTTATTTGTTGGCATACGCTAAACATTTAAATGATTATCACTGGCAAAGATACTAAATCTGTGCGAAATATCTGCACAGAAAGAAGTTTTTTTTCGGTTCTGTATAAAAAACTTGGATTTTTTGCTAGTTTCTTTATAAAATGATTACTTTTGCAGTCATGTTTGCGTTATGTACGCAGATACAATGCACAGCTGCAATCTAACTTTGCACAAAAAATCAAAACCGAACTATATGGAAATTAATGAATATAACATCAAACAAAGACATTCTGATGAACTCATAGGATGTTTTTCATTGGAAGAAGGATATGGTCATTTTGTAGATCTCCGTGGTTCCGAGGGTGAAGTAATCCGTTCTTTTTATGAGAATGGTGAGCATGTGGAGATTCGATATGATGGCAAGGGGTTAGTGGAACATGAGTTCTACAGATTCAAGTGGCATTTGAAATCTTCAAGTCCATTGACTCTTGCCATTGATGGGGAAGTATGCTATAGACAAGACTTCTTTGTTGAATCGTCTTTTTGAAATATATTCGGATTCAAGGGGAAAGAAGATCGAGGATGAGGTTCGCACTCAGGAAACTATCTTGAGTGAGGTTACTGGTGCAGAGCATACGTATATCTATGAGCTTCTTCAAAATGCCAATGACTATCCTCATTCCGGTGAGGAGAATGACGTGGCTGTGAAGTTTGTGCTTACCGAGCATTATTTGTTGTTCTTGCATACTGGTGCTCAGTTTAATTTGAGAAATATCATAGGCCTCTGTTCTTTCAACCAGGGTGAGAAACGCGCCAACAAGGATACCATAGGTTATAAGGGTATTGGTTTCAAGACTGTTTTTGTGAACAATGATTATGTGTTCTTGCATTCTGGTGAGTGGCAATTGCGTTTTGATGAGTCTTATGCTGATGAGAAGAGTCATGGTTCTTCTCCTTGGACAATTATGCCGATTCCTACATCTGGTGAAGAACTTGATGGGGAGTTAAAGGAAGCCTTGACCTCCATACCTTCGTCTTACAGAGTTCAGTTTGCTCTGCGTCACAAGCGTGATGCAAAGGAAAATATCCCTCAATTGGACAAGGTATTCAGTGATGATCAGATTCTCTTATTCATCCCTCATGTATCTAAGGCTGAGGTGTATATTGATGGCAAGAGAAAGTTTGAGGTTATCAAGGACAGAAACAAGTGGGTTGTTGACAGATTTCCTTATACTCTTCCTGAGAGCTTGAAGGAGTGGGTAACGAAAAACGCCAATTCCGGAGCCAGTAAGATTCCGGAGAAATTCAAGGATATTGACTCTATTGGTATTTCTTTTGCTGTTTCTAGAGATGGAAACAGGTTGGTTCCTATAAAGGATGCACGTGTTTATAATTATCTTCCAACGGAACTGCGTCTTGACTTTGGCTTCTTGATCAATGCCGACTTTATTCCTAATGGCTCTCGTAGTGGGTTACATGAGGTGATGTGGAATGATGTTGTCATGGAGGAGTGTGGCCGCAAGTTTGTTCAATGGTGGGCTGGTTTCTTAGCTCATGAAGGTGAGTGGGACATGGAATCTGCTTTTGCGTTATTGCCGGACTTTTCTTCATCGAATTATTATGCCCGTCTGTTTTCCAATGGTTTTGATGAGAGCATGAGAGTGACTCCGTGCATTCCTGTAGAGGCCAATGGGAAGTATTTCTTGTGTAAAGCTTGCGATGTTATCTTTGACGAGATTGGGCTTGTAAGCGGAGAGAATCCTTTACTGACAGATGAAGAGTTTTATTCATTTGTGGATACTGATAAGTATTTGCCACATAAGAATATTCGAAATACTGAAGGATTGAAGGATTTGTTGAATGAAACGATTCCTGGAGAGTGTGACAGATTTGACAATGATAAGCTTGTATAACTTATTCAGAATCAAGCCTTCCAGAAGTGGCTTTCCATGAAAGACAATAACATCAGATTTAACCGATTCCTGATAGAGAACGATTACATATCGGTAGTTGATGGTTTACCTATCTTCCTTGATGCAGAAGGCAATTTAAAGAGAATGAGTTGTCTATATCTTGATGTTGACAGATACATGGATGACCTTTTCTTTTTAAGTGATAAGATTTGTCGCTTGGATCCTGACGTTAGAGTTGCCTTGGAGAAATTGAATAAATGGAACTTGGTGACTAATAAGTTTGCTCAGTTTAGTGATTATCGTTTTGCTCAGGAAATCGTTACCGGCATCAATGATATTCGTGAGAGGTTGACAGATAAGGAAAACAATGTTCGTTTGCTGCACTTCTTGGCTAAAAGTGGATATGGCGTTAGAATAGGCAATATTCATTATCCGATATTTACCGAAAATGGTAACAGCATGGATAGCTATAACCATAAGAAGATTCATTTGCCTAATACTTTAGGTTTGGAGTTTGCTGAGCAAGAGTGGGTAGGTGATGGTTGGCTGAACTTTGTTGATAAGTCATATTTCGATAATGACCCGGATGACATGAGGATATTCTTTAAAAATCAAGGCATTGCCGGGGTTGATGAAATGAAACTCTTTCAGGGATTTATTTCAGATGATACCTATCTCCCTCTGATTGCAGAGAAGATTGTAGATAAGGAAATGAATCTTTCTTTCTATCGTTTCCTGGCTTTACACTTTGGTTCTTTAAAGTATAAGTTTACGACAAACATGCGTCGTACGCTCTCCTTGTTTGCAACAGATGGAGAGACAGAAAAGCTGGTACCGATAGCCAGCAATGTGTATTTCAAGAATGATTATTGGGAGGAGGTCATTAAGAGCAGATGGCTTCCTAAGGAGTTGTGCCTTGTGCTTTCTTCCTGTTATGGCATGGATGGTACTGATCGTGACGAGATTGTATCTTACTTCAAGTCCATGTCTCTTGTATATATGTTCACGGCACCTACTTTTGGCAATTTGTTAAAGCAGGAACGATTCCTTGTTTCCATATATGAGAATATCAAGACCAAGGAGGAGAGTAAAGATTTCTTGAATTTCCTGTTCGTCAATCAAAATATATTGTTCAAAGGGGAAGATGCGATAGATGTCAAGTTCCGCTGCGTACCAGTTAAATGGGATGGTGAGGAACAGCTGAAATCCTGTAAGGATTGGGGTAGAATGACCTACTATCACTCTCCTGCATTGGATGACTTGTATGACCAGGAATGGTTTGCTAAAGATTCCATGCATATATGTGATGAGTACTATACTTCTTTGTTTGATGGTAAGGAGAGAAAGGATTTCTATGAGAAACTTGGTTTTAAGTCTTTCGATACCATTGATTTCTTCCGTAAGCATGTATTGGCGGTTATCGATAGATTCAGAGATGGTTTGAAGGATAGAAAGGCCAATCTAGCTTTCCATCAATATGTTTTCCGTAATCGGGAGGCATTATCTTCTGACGATTTCAAGAAGGTACAGATTGTGCCAATTTTCATAGAGTCTCCTAAAGAAGAGGATGGTATTCTTATGTCCTGTTCCAATAACCATTACTTGCCATCAGAGGCATTGACTGGTATTGTAAAGGCAGATCTGGTTCCTGCGAGTTTGCTTGATACCATTCATCATGATTATGTCACTTGTGAGGAAGAGCGCAGATATTACCTTGAGTCCTTGGATAATGCTGAGCTTACTTCTGAGAGATTCGTTAATTATATTTCTAATGAGGATAATCTGGAAGAGGTTTATGACTATTTTCTGGATGAGGACAGAAATGTGCGCTTTTGGAGGTGGGTTCTGGATGCAAAACTCTCGGGTGAAGTAAAAGAAGAGCTGTCGAAATTTCCTGTGCTGGGTTACAGTAGTTCCACTTCAGAAAAGAAGGTATTTACTCCTGGAGAATTGTTCTTGTCAAACGAGTATACCAACTTTGATATAGAACAGATAGTGAAGGAGTTTACTGATACTCCTGCTTTCGTGTCATCTTGTTATCTTAGAAGTGGGGATTCCAAGAAGGATTGGTTGAATCTGTTCAAGGCAGTGGGTGTCATGGTGGATACCCATGATATTGTCTTTGAGAAGATTTTGCCTAATCTTGATGCTTACTTTGGTAGAATGGAGATTGTTGGTGTATTGGCTGAACATGAACGGGAAATCCGTAGAATATTGGCCAATGAGGAGAATTCCAGGATGAGAATCATGCTGTCCAAGCTTTGGCTTCTTTGTGATGATGAGCATTATCGTCATCCTTCTGATGCCTTCTTGTCTGGAGGATATCTCAATATCTCTGTCGATCCGTTAGCCGATGTACGCATCCCTAATCTTGTTTCTGCCAAGTATTTGGATGGCTATGATGACAAACCGGAAGTGGCTGAACGAATCAAGCGTTTCCTGGAAGCAGTGATGGATTGCCAGAAAAAATGTCTTTCCTTGACGGCATTGCGAAATGAGAAATTACGCTATTTTATCTCTCATCAAGAAAGTTATGCTTATGAGGCGCATCTTAGGATTATTGCTGAAATGGCTACCATATTTGATGAGGAGAAGGAAGATTTCAAGGAAATAGTCAAAGCTACCAGTATCAAGCTTTATGATAAGAATCAGGACTTACGTCCTAGTTCTCAGTTATATTTGGGTTCTTGCTATCACCCTGATTGTGACTATGAGAGTTGTGACATCCAGTCTTTGTCATATTTGAGTGAAGATTACAGGGAAGTTATTGAGGCTTCTTGCAGAAATGTCTTCTTGGGTTATTTCCAGGTTGGGCAGACTTTCAAGGAGGTTAATCTTCAGCTTTTGACAAATCTTAAGTTTGCAAAGTACTTTTGGGGATATTATGCTCCTCGTCATGAGGTACAATTACAATATATATGTGATGAGGAACATCTTAGAATGTTGCCTTGTATTCCTTCTCCTACGGGATTAAAGCGTCCTGTTGATTTGTATGATTATAGAGAAGGACAGTTACAGAAAATTGTCAATTCGCTGCCTGATGGAAGTTACAAACTTCCTAACATTGAGTTGCCTGTATGGTTAGGTTATATTGGCTTCCGAAGCAGATTGACCTTTACGGATTGTTTGGACTATTTGCTTTTGAAGACAAATGATTATCGAAGGAAAGTATTTGACTGGATTGTGGAATCACGTGATGAGACGATTCACAGATACAGGCGAGAAATAGGGGAGTATCGAGAAAATGCGAGTTGGTATTCTGGTACGAAAACTTGGGAGCCCTTGACTTCATTGGTTGCATTGGATTGGAACAATTCAACTTTGAGGGATAGCTTTGGTACGAATTCACATGTGTGCAATCCTTCATTTATGCCTGAGTCTAGGCAGGATTATGAGCGCTTGTGTCACGTCTTAGGTATTAAAATCATATCAAACTCAGATTTTCCACCATGGAAAGTACATATAAAAAGTGTTTGAGAGAAGA
>ULNV01016404.1_pt1 | contig 23595 bp, 9 predicted proteins | sample 1952011 | NCBI WGS metagenome assembly ULNV01 (sample SAMEA4835586, study PRJEB28245) | human gut metagenome | biome: gut microbiome; material: fecal sample | place: Denmark | collected 2008
TAACGAAGGTTCGGAAACAGAGAAAACGAGCGTATATTGTACCAAAAAGGAACAGAATAGTAGGAATTTTTATCCAAAACACGTTAAAAAGGATTAAGGATTGAATATTTTTCAAGGTTTAAGAGATTATAACAGGAAAATTATGTATCTTTGCATCCGCTAACCGGGTTCTGTCTAGAATAGGTTGATATATAAAAGTATTTGCGATTACAATGAAGAAGGATAACTGCACTCAGCATGCAGATAAAGGTTCTTGCGTTGGACTTATCTCCAGCGCCCTCCCCGAAGCTAAAAACAAGATTCTTGCGGCTAGCTCAGATACAGGGGTGTCCACCCATTGTATGCCTGCGAAAACAAAATCTATCACAAAAAATTCTAACGAACAACAGAACTGGTATGCGCTCAGAACTACCTACGGAAGAGAGAAGAAAGCCTACGACTACCTCGTAGCAAAAGGCGTTTCTGCTTTCTACCCTACCATCAAGGTGATGAAAGAAATAAGAGGCCAACGTAAGGTTGTAACGGAATCCCGACTGCCCAACATCTTTTTTGCTTTCGGTACCGAAGAGGAAATCAAAAGTTATGTGTATGATAATGTGAATCTGCCATATCTCCGCTTCTATTACCGTCACATGCATGAAGGGGCAAGGATTAAGAAATCTCCTCTGATTGTTCCCCAGAAACAGATTGAGGGTTTGAAGATTATCTGTGAATCAGAAGCTGATGATATCCTCTATGTACCAGAAGAGGTACAGAAGTTCAAGGAAGGACAGATGGTCAGGGTGATAGATGGTAAGTTTAAGGGACTGACAGGAAGAGTGGCACGGTATCAGGGGCAGCAGCGCGTTGCCATCATCGTCGACGGCGGCTTTACCATGGCTACTGCTTATCTACCAACAGCTTTTCTGGAATATATATAGTATAACAAAAACTGAAATTAGTAAAAGGTAAAAGTGCGAAACAAAACTGTTATAATCATTTTTTTAATATACATAACGATGAATGTATCTGCCCAGGTGAAAACCACAGACAGTACGTTCATAAATAACTCGCGCCCTATAGTCTTTGTCGTCAACCGAACTGATATCAGCGAGAGTGACAAAGACTGGATTAACAATTTTCTGATTCCTGAGCTGGAAGCACTTGGTGACAGGGACATCATCCTTGGGCGTGCTACGGCGTCACCAGAAGGTTCTACTCCCAACAACGTGCGACTTGCCCGGAGCCGAAAGGCTTCCATGGATGCCTTGCTAGGCAGATACGGTATCAACACCAAGCGCATCAGATATGATGTGGTGCCAGAAGATTATCCGCTCCTCCTCTCGCTGATGCAGATGGAGCACGACAAGTACCTGCTTATAGTAAAGACCATCATCAGAAAACATGACGGAAAAGGTGACCAGCTGAAAGCGGAACTGAAACGGTTGGAAGGAGGAAAAATCTGGAACCATCTGCTCAAGAAATATTTCCCGCAGTTGCGTGCCGTCAGAATCATGCCGATAGACGAACGGCTCGTAGATACCAACCGGTTGCCCGAGGCAAAACCTATCCACACGGACTTGCCGTTTCCTAAGCCCAACATCTATGTGGAAATGCCGCTACCGGAACCGGCTGAAAGCAGCAAGAAACGCCGTGAGTTGCTGAGCATCAAGACCAATCTGCTCTACGACTTCGCCTATATGCCGGGCTACGACCGCTTCTGCCCTATCCCCAACGTGGCTCTTGAGTATTATCCGCTGTCCGGACACTTCACATACGGTGCCAGTTTCGAGGGACCTTGGTGGCGGAACTACAAAGAGCATAAATATTTCCAGTTGCGCAACTACCAGTTGCATACCCGATATTACCTGCAAAGCGGTGAAACGGGTTTCAGGGGTTTCTTCGTAAGTGCTTACGCGCACGCGTTCCTATATAATATATGCTTCGACGAAAAACGGGGATGGGAAGGTGAAGGATGGGGAGCCGGACTGGGACTGGGTTGGGCAATACCGCTAGACCGCTCCAAACACTGGCGGCTCGACATCGGTCTGCAGGCTGGATTTCTCAATACCCGCTACGACCCATACCAGTGGCTCTGCCCTGTGGATGGAGATAAAGACAAACAGGTATATTATTACAAATGGTATGGAGATGCCAAGGATTTCAAAAAGCGACAGTATCGCTATAATTGGTTAGGACCAACCCGTCTGGAGGTGAGTTTGAGTTACGATATCCTCTACCGAAAAAGTAAAAGAAAGTAAATAATGAATCAGTTTAAGCAGTTAACATATCTCCTCAAGGATTCTGTAAGCCACAGAGTTTACAGAACGGTTACTGCTATCTTTTTCATTTCATCAGTTCTGCTGCTTGCAGGCTGCGAACGTGAGCCGAATCTCTATCTGCATCAGGGCGGTAAGGAAACAACAATGGATCTGCCGAAGATAGACCTGGAGCTGAAAGTGCTCTGGGATTATGAATTCAAATATGATGTGGTATACGACTGGGAGGCAGAATGGAAATACGGATGGGACGATGATGACAACAAACTCTTCGGAAAAATCGGATATACCGAACCATCTGTTTTCGAGATAAGAAGATACTTCACACAGGATGTGCAATATGGTGCGCACGAAGCACCCTATAAGAACCATATCCAGTCAAAACAGCTGACAGCCAATTACGACTTCGGTTTCTGGGATATCCTGGCATGGAACGACATCCAGACTGCGGATGGTATTCAAAGCGTCCGCATAGATGAATCTTCCACTTATGAATATGTAACGGCAAATACGGGACAGACGATGTTTCCCTCAAAATACAATGCTCCCCAATTCAGCAACTCCTTCTATCAACCGGAAGAACTGTTTGCGGGATATGAAAAGGGTATTGAAATCAACCGTAACCTTGACGGATTTGTATTTGATGAGAATCGCAACTGCTGGGTAAGGAGCCTGGAAATGCAGATGCAGCCAGTTACCTATATTTATCTTACGCAGATTATCCTCCACAACAACCGTCAGCATACCCGCATCGTAACGGGTATTGATGGTAGCGGAAACCTGAGTGGTATGGCGCGCAGCGTGAATCTGAATACCGGTGTTACCGGAAGGGATGCCATCACGGTAAACTATAATATGAGGATGAAGTTTGACCAGCAAATGAAGGATGGAGAGAAGGTGGATATCATTGGAGGCAGGGTCTTGACCTTCGGTATGCCGAAGTTGAATCCCAGCCGTTTAGACACTCGTTCATATATTGAATCTTTATCTAAAGTAAGAGATGCCGACCTTAACAACCGGCATTACTTGGATGTAAAGATGCAGTTTTATAATGGTAAGGACTCCACATTGGTCTTTGATGTAACCGATCAGGTTCGTCGTCTTTACCGAGGTGGTGTTATCACGATAGATTTAGACATGACGAAAGTCCCAGTCCCTGTTCGTCCCGGTGGCTCCGGTTTTGATGCCGTAGTCAAGGATTTTGAAGAGAAGCAATGGGAGTTTGACATGTAAGTAATTGATTATTAATCAATAAAAAATATAATAAACAAAAATAGAGAATTAAGAATTAGTATTTAACATTATCAATTTAACAAACTTATATGTATATGAAAAAATATATTTTTCTTGCAGCTTCTGCATTGACCCTTGCAAGCTGCACAAGCGATGATTTTCTTGGTGATACCTCAGGAAGCACTCCTACTTCAGCCAATTCAGCTATTAACTTCGGTGGAGATGCTGGCAAGATTACTCGTGCTACATCGAACGAGGGAACAGAAGCACAAAAGCTCGATGGACAGTTCTTGGTCTATGGTGTAAAGAAAACAAGTGAAACTCAGTTAGTAAGTGTATTCCCTAATTACTACGTTTGGGATGTTGAAGCAAAGAACACTACCTCAAACACTAATGGATGGGAGTATGTAGGAGATAAGGGTGCTGATCAGCTTGGTATTGGTAAAATCACATTAACAAAGGATCAGACTATTAAGTATTGGGACTACTCAGCTTCAGAGTATCGATTCGTTGCAGGTTCTCCAATTGACGCTTTCGATTTTAAAGTACCCGTAGAATCTGCAAGCAAAGATATTAAGTCTGCAACAGTAAGTAAACTTGCAGGTCATATCAAACCCAACGAGGCAGGACCAGCTCTCAAGACAGATCCTGTATATATAGCAGCTCCTGTAAAGGTTGAAAAGGAATACTACCAAAAGCCTGTAAAATTCACTTTTATTCGTCAGCAGTCAATGGTTCGTGTAGGTCTTTATGAGACTATCCCTGGATATTCAATTACTGACATAAAATTCTATGCTTACGATACTGATGACAACACTCTCAAAGTTTCTACAGGCAATAACGTCATCCTTACTTCTGCTACAGATGGCTACTTTGTAGGTGGAAGCAATCTCACAGGTACTATAACTTATGATTGGACATCAACAACTCCTTCATACACCTACGCATATAATGAAACAGGTCTCACAAAGAGTAAGAACTGGTATGCTGGTAAGTTAAGTACTTTGGCTACTACATCATCAGATCCAACAGTTGCTATACTCTATGGTACCGACAAAGATATGTCTACAACAGGCTATTTCACTGTATTGCCAACACCTTCGGCAACAACAGCTTCAGCTATTTTGATTAAGTGTGACTATACTCTCACAGCTGATGATCATTCAGGTGAAACTATCAAGGTTACAGGCGCTACAGCTGCTATCCCTGCAGCATATAGCAAGTGGGAGACTAATACACGCTATACATACCTCTTCAAGATTTCTGACAATACTAATGGTACAACAGGTGATCCTAATAACCATGACGATCCAGCAGGTCTCTATCCTATTACATTCAATGCCGTAGTAACAGAAATGGCAGATAAGACACAGGGTGGTACAACCACAACCGTTGCAACTCCTTCAATTACAACATACCAGGAAGGTTCTGTTGTAGATAATACTATCAAATACGTAGCAAAGAAAAAGATCGATGTTACTGTTACAGAAAGTACAAGTGGAACTAAACAGAACTTGTCTACAACAGGATCGGCTGTAGGTCATATTACAGTTTATAAGTTCACTGCTCCTATTACCGAAGCTGAAGTTCAGGTTAAGGGTACAACAGGCGTAGGCGTAACAGAAGTAACGGACGGTGTTGTTGCCGACAATGTATATTCATTCACCCCAGACGCAGAAAGCTACTACGCTATCCAGTACTTAACAACTGCAGCAGATGGAGATAAACCAGCAGCATACACCTATAAGGTTGTATATGTAGCTGCAAACTAACAGATTCCTCTTTTGCCCCCAAGAACTCGGGAGCAAAACAAAACTATTAAGGCCGGACGGGGTTGAATGTTCCCTGCCCGGCTCCTATGATAAAAAGCAAGAAGAAAATGAAATTATATCGCATCCTGACCATACCATTCATGGCTCTATGTCTTTTTTCCTGCGCTGGATCTGGGCAGGAAGAACCGGATGTGCCTACTCAACCGGAAGAACCGAAGGGAGTAAGTATCTCTTTCGGAGGAAATAGCGGAACATGGCAAGATGCACCTACTACCCGTGCTAATAAAGAAACAGGACTGGAAACTATTTCCAAAACCTTCAAAGTATGGGGATATAAAACTACAGAGGGAAATTACACCAGCGGATTCGACAAGTCCCAAAACGTAATGGATGGATATACCGTCAACTGGACACAACAAACCGCCAATACTACCTCCAGCAATACTGCCGATTGGGAATACGTGGGTATCGCTAATCAAACTATCAAATACTGGGACTATTCCGCTACCAGCTATCGCTTCTTTGCTTATAGCATCCCGACAGCAGCCGGTAACAGTTCAGTCCCGTCTTTCCAGGAACCTACATCGATAGAAGGTTCTACAGCAAAATATGCATCCTTCTCTATCCCATTCACTTACAATAAGGATGCCACCGCAGTTACCACCCCATATATCTCAGACCTCTGGCTGTCAGACAACCAGAACTTCGAAAACAGGAAATACGGGGCATGCGTAAAACTCACCTTTGCTCCTATTATCACAAAGGTAAGATTCAAATTCAATTATCTGAAAGATACCAAAATCTCTATCACCGATATTGTTTTCAAAAATATAAACGATGAACCTTCACCTACAAAGGGAAATATCATCGTCAGTTACCCTATTACAGGAACAGGAACCAAAGCTACCTATAAATGGGAGGAAACTCCAGGAACAGGAACTGAGCCCATCAAATTCACCATTCCTTACGAGGAAGATGCAGATTTGAATCATCAGGCTACAGAAAGAAAGAAATGGTATTACGTTCCACCATTGGGAGACAGTGACACACCGCAGGGCACTTACATCATCAGCGCCACCATCGATGGAAAGAAATCTACAGCTACCATTCCGGCAGAATATATGCAATGGAAGGCAGGCTACCAATATACATACATCTTTAAAATAACAGTAGCAGGACCCAACATTGCCTTCACCAATATGCAGGTGGAGAAATGGGTGGAAACTCCTATTAAAAATAATGGCGGTACCGAAGACTGGTAACGCCCCACATGACTCATTATGAAGAATAAAAAACTGATGATACCCCTCTTTGCCTTCCTCGCAAGTCTCACTGCCTGCGAAAGCAACGACCTGCCTATCCAGTACGCAGACAGTTACCGATACATCACCTTTGCTGCACGGACACAAAAGATGACGACACGTGCGGATGACAGATATGAAAGCTATGATCCGGTTCAGCGAATGCACCCACAAAACATGGGTGTCTTCGGCTATTACAACTTTGCCACTCATAGCTTTGAAACCACAGGTACAGAGACAGGAGGCAAAAACCACGCCATCTTCGACAATATCCAGGTAGAGTACAATACATCGACCAAGACCTGGAGCACAAAGGAAGAAAAGCGATGGGATGCTTACCCAAACAGCAACTTCGACTTCTTCGGATATATGCCGCATTCTACTGAAGCAACCCTCAGTAAGCCATCGGCAACAGAAAGCACCTATCTCCTGACGATTCCTTTCTCCATGCCAATCATAAATGGCAACCCATCCCCTATCCTTGCTCAGAAAGATTTAAGACTGGCGCCAATCATCTGCGCCAAACCGGAGCATAAGGGAAGTACAGCGGCAGGAGGTTCGGATGCGACCTTTGGACGAGTAGTTACTTTCCTCTTCGACCAGACGTTGACGGGCTATAACCTCAACTTCCAACTGGACCAGAAGATGAATGCCATCCGCTACTTCCGCATCAAGGGAGTCAAGATTTACGGCAAAGGACTGAACGACAAAGGTCTGGCAACGGGAGGCGACGTAAGCCGCAGCTATACCTGGAGTAACAATGAGTGGACGGCAAAAGCCATCCAATGGAGCAATCTGAACAAGGTAAATATAACGGAAGAAAAAGCCATCCAGCTGGCAAAGGATAAAAATTCAAAAACCCCATTTACTCCGGAAGACAAAGAATATATGGATATTGACGACAGTAAGTATCACCGTTGGGGCACCACCTTCTATGCCATCGCCGATGCCTCTTTCGTACCCACCATTGCCGTCACCTACGATGTAATTCTGAAGGATGAAAAGGGAGTAACGGTTACCCGTAAGGACGTAACCTCTACCATCATCCTGGGAAATAAATATTTCGAAACACTCAATCCTGCCCAAACGGCAGCGATTTACAACATCAATATACTCATCCAGCCAAGATACCTCTATGTACTGGCTGACCAGGATGCCTATACGGGGCATCTCCTGATACAGTAATAACAGAATACCCTCATGACCTATACCACGAAGAAACATAAGAACAAAGAAAAAAGAATCGCTTATAAATGAAGACTCATGAAAAAGCAACAAGATAACAATACACAAAACAAAAAATTCAGAATACTTCTTGGCATTCTGACCCTATGGCTCATGTGTGGACAAACCTTATGGGCTCAGACAACAAACAAATACTATTCCATAGATATCTATGCCGATAGCTATGCAGGGGGTGATGGTAGCAAGACCAATCCATACGAGATTGCTACGGCAAAACAGCTCGCCAAACTGGCACGTGATGTGAACAACGGAAACACACCGCAGGCTTTCCTTGGCAAATACTTTAAGCTTACTGCCGATATCGACCTGAGTGGCGGTATCTGGATGCCAATCGGTAAATACTATAACAAAGGCTATGGTAATGGCGACAACCGTTTGTTTTTCGGAAAGTTTGATGGCAATGGTCATGTCATCAAAAATATGCATATACAATGGGAAGGAACTGAAGCAAGGAGTGCATGGGGACTCTTCTCGACACTCCAAGGTGCAAGCAGCACTAACCTTACTACCGTAACAAACCTCATCATCGAGAATGCTAAGGTAGAAAAGAAACCAGGATTCAAACCTTATGGTCCCGATTATAAAGTGGGCGTAGTAGCTGGTGAGATATACAGCAATACAGAACTCAGCAACATCATTATCCGTGGCTCAGAAATAAAGGATAACGACGAAACATACGAGATTAACAATGAAAGCAAAATTGGCGGTATAGCAGGAAATGTACAGACCGACAGTAAGAACGAAACTTTCAGAATCTTCAACATAGCAGCTGATACACAGATAAATATGCTGAAGAATACAAGCGTGCATAACAATAATTTCCACATAGCCCAAGGTTTCGGTCGCTTCAGCTATGACATGAATGGAGGAGGTAACTCCATACAGCCTACCAACATCTACCTCTTTGGCAATGGGCTTAATATCGAAAATACAAGTGACAAAATCAACAAAGGTGGCATCACTGCCAATTGTCAAAACGAAGGTAATGCCAATAAATATGCTTCTACCTGGTATTACACCCAGTACGTAGATGGTGGAAAGAACCTGGGAACGCAGAAGAAAGTTGATGAGTTTGCAACAACATTTGCAAGCCAGAACAACCAGTATATATCAACCAACAACTTTCAAGACAAGCTCAACTGGAGCTATACTTCTGGTACAGGCTTTAACTTCGGTTCAACAAAACTGACAGTGAAGCGTGGCTATAATACTATCATCACAGCAGAAACTATTGAAGGTAATGCAGGAAACGAGAAATATTTCTGGTATACATCTACAGACAAGAAGAATTGGACTCTACAGAACGAGAACAATCCATATAACAATTTCAGCATCTCGCTCACAGACTATGACCAGTATGTTTATGCAAAATTGGAAGATGGCAGTTCGCAATCGGGAGTGGCAAAGATTGAAGCAAGAAAAGTGAATGCTGTGATGAAGCACAAAGAGAATACAATCTACATTGACATAAATAATAATATTTGGGACAACAACGATAATCTTGATATCAAATATTCGTGGGTAAAGAATGATGATGTAGAAGTAAGCACAGAGCCTACTTTCGACAAGTCATCTCTTGGCTCTACCGACAAGCTGAGCTGTCATGTGATAGTAACAACCAAAGACGGAGTTGAGCTATTAAACAAATGGTTGGTTTATACCAAGAGCGTGGTATATCTATGCCCTACTGGTGCTACTGGAACAACAGCTGAAGGAAAGACTATATCATACAATGCCGGAAACGACAGTAATGACGGTCAATCTCCAGAGACTGCAGTAAGGACATGGAAGGGCGCATATTCCAAGTTGGAAAAGCAAGGATCATGGGACGACAACACCATCGTGCTGATGGGAATGAGTGACAAAGATGTTACCAACAACGGTAACGACGGCTTCACATCTGTAACATTCAATACAAGTTCTGAATGGGAGAATAAGAAGAGTACCTCTCCTTTCTTCAAGAATACGACCATAACGGGTAGTTGGGATGGCGTTAACTACAAGGGTATAATTGAGATGTATGGTGGTCATGATCGGAACCATAGTTTACCGATTTATGGAGATACCCGTTTCCAATATCTCACCTTCAATCGCAATAATAATAATGAAAATTACGATATTCTGTACTGCCAATTCTACAATCTGGAGATGGGCGAAGGCATACAGATGACAAACTATAAAAATATGTTCTCAGGTGATGGTACTATCAAGGGAGCATTCTCTACATCTTTCCAGATTTTTGGTGGTTTCATGGATGATAATCGCTTTTCACCATTATCAACAGAAGGCAACCTCAAGAAGATGGATGATGCTCTACCACATGGACGTGAAGGCTTCAAGATAAAGATCAAATCGGGACACTACTCTTCAATTTGTGTTGGTGGACGACAGACTGTGGAAAACAGAAATGGTGTGATGGGTAGCCCTAACATGCCTATTAAGTGTACTATTGATGTAGATATTGATCGTAAATTCAATAATAATCACAATGAAAACAATTCTACCCTTGACGTTGCCATAGTTCTTGCAGGCAACCATGAGGGAGCTATGGTTGGCGATGTAGACATCATCATCAAAAGTGGAAAGATAGGACGTGTGGTTAATGGTTCTTTGGGTGCAAGACGAGAAACAATAAATAACAATGTACATTACAATGCACCTTACAACACCTATATGGGACGCGCCAACATCTTGATAGACCCGGCACAATCAGAAAGTAACAATAAGAATACGGATGTCAATAGCCGTGTAGAGATTACAGAGATTTACGGTGGTAGTACAGGACGTGGTTTTCAGGATCGTGAATGGGTAGAGAATCCTTTCTATGGCTATAGCTCCATTACCATCAAGGGTGGTACCTTCCTGATTCCAACAAATTGTAAATCAGAAGAAATCTTCAGCGGTATCTATGGTGCAGGAGCAGGTGGTATGAATGGTATCGGAGATGATACAAATCACACAACGGATGACCGTATCCCTTACTGGACAAACAGCAGTACGAAATCTGTCATGGCTTTTGGCAACTATGATGCAGCAAAAGCTAATCTTTGTATGTATAATTGCTACAATGCTGACACACATACATATACCGAGGTAGACCCACGACTGACCCATAACAAAATAATCATAGAAGGAGGTATCTTCGGTTCTGAAACAAGAAAGATTGACGGAATCTATGCCGGAGGTAGCGGATATATGAGTTCTGACCTTTGGACTACAAATGGAAAACCAAGTAAGGATGGTGGAAACATATACGGAAAAGCAGGAGAAACCGTAGCATCACTTACCATCAATGGTGGAGAATTCTATTGCAAAAACGGCATCTTCGCTGGTGGACGTGGAACTGATTATTTCTATTCTTTAGACCAAAAGGGTGGTAATGCTGATGATTATACAGAACTCGGCAAAATATACGGCAACGTAGAACTGACCATCAATGGCGGTATCTTCCATTGCCCTGTATTCGGTGGTGGATATGGTGTGGCTGATGCCAAACGGCTCAACTCCTCAGACATCAACACCCTTAATAACATGGCACGCCTCTATGGCTCGTCTACAGTTAAGATTAATGGTGGTACCTTCTTTGAGAATATCTATGGCGGTGGTGACATGGCTGTAGTAGAGCAAGGCACCAACATAGCCATCAGCGACAATGCCGACATCAGAGGGGATGTGTTTGCCGGCGGTAATGGAAGAAAGAAACGATTGGACAACGAAAACAACATCGCTGACGATACCAAGCATCCAGAACTCGTAGGAAAGGTACTTGGCGGCACCAACCTCAACTTCTACGGCACCTCTGCACAGGCACCATCCATCTATGGCGACATCTATGGCGGTGGAAACAGAGCACAGGTAGAGGGAGATACACATATTAATATATATGCAGCCAACTTCGCAGGAGAAATCTATGGCGGAGGAAAGGGCTTGATTACGGACAGCATCGGCAATCTGCTTGCCAAAGACCTCTATACCTATGCCAACGTAACAGGTAATACCTTTGTAAAACTGGCTCAAGACCAGGGCACACAGACAGAAGGAGAAAACGGAAAGAAGCAGGACAGCTTCTCCATCAATGTGATATGGGACAAGAAATGGAACGGAACAAAGTGGATCTACTGGAATGACAACAAGAGCGAGTTCTTCAATAACGGTCAGTTCGTCTGCTCTCATAACATCTATGGTGGCGGTAACCAAGCCTGCAACGTAACAGGAAAGGCTACCCTTACCATCCTGAAAGGTATGACCCCATTCGGACTCCTGAAAACAGCAGAATGGAAGGAAGCATACGACGACAGCGACCATCCTCACTTCGCTGTATTCGGCGGTGGCTATGGTATCAATACAACCGTGGACAGCACCGACGTTACCGTGAACGTGAATGGCGACTACGGAATCTACAATACTGAGATAGAGGATATTTCTGTCTTCGACAACTCAAAGGGTATTCCTAACTTCACCATCCTGAGTGCTCTGGGCGGTGGATATGCTGGAAAAGTTAACAAGAGTACAAAGGTAACCATTGATGGCAAGACCTTCCTGCACCGTGTATATGGCGGTGGCTTCGGTGACCCATTCTCTACAGAGAATAACGAAACGGGTCAGATTGGCGGCAACACCGAGGTATATATCCAGGGAGCCAAAATCTACGGTGACGTATTTGGTGGCGGTGCCGGTGTAGCACCAAAGAAAACCGGTGGCACTTACACCTACTTTACCAATGTAGCAAAGGTATTAGGAACCACCAAGGTAGAGATATCGGGTGAAGCCAAAATATATGGCAATGTATATGGTGGCGGTGACATCGCCAACATCAAATCATACACCCCCCTGACAGGAGCAGATAAGGAAGCCTATTACAACACGAAGCCAAAGAGCGAATCAAAGCTCGACCAGACTACAGGCAAGTTCCTTAGCTATGAGGCAAAGGACTATACCACCTTCGTCAATATCACCGGTGGCGACATCTTCGGAGAAGTATTTGGCGGTGGAAAGGGTCTCAAGAAAGCTGAAGCTACTGAATATTATAAGGTGGGAAGAATCAACGGCAACACACTGGTACACGTGGTGAACACGAATGCCACCTCCCTTGCCGACACCGACAGCCAGGGCAACATCGTGCCATTCATCTGGAATAATATCTATGGCGGATGTGCCTTCGGTACCGTAAATGGAAGTACCCTGGTACATATCGAGGGCGGCAAACTGGGCCACAACATTTACGGCGGTGGATACGGAAATATCAAGATAGACCTCACCGGCAATGAAACCGAAGAGGAAGAGGAGGAAATTACCCGTAACACAGTACTGGGAAAAGTGGATAAAAACAAGGAGGGAACCTACGCCAACATCCTGGGTAGCACCAAGGTACAGATAGACGGTGGAACCTGGATATGGAACCGCAAGGCAGACATCAACGGCAACATCACCACCTGGCTGGCAGTTCAAAATAACGAAAAGATCTGCGAGAACATTGATGAGTTCAAGGAGATAACCGCTGCCATCCTGAAAGCCAAGACAGCCAATGAGATTACCAACGAAAAGGCAAAGGCTGCCATCAATCGCATCATCACTGATGAGAATACCCAACAGTTCTATGCATTTACCAAGGGAACGATGAACTCCGGTTCCTTCAAGCGAGACCATAATATCTATGGCGGTGGAAACCGTGCCTGCTATGTGGGATTCGGACAGGACGGAAACTCTACCATTGGCAACGGTACTTCTGACAGCAACGGTCTGAGTGAGGTAATTATCAACCACTCTCCTCTTGCCGACGTCATCACCAAGGATGGCAACCAGATCAGCGTGTTCGATGAAACCTCGCTTGCCGGCTTATGCTGGTATATCAGCAGCAAGAACACAAGCGACCCGGAATTCTCCATATTCGGAGCCGGCTTCGGTGCCAACACCAAGGTGGTAAAGACCGAAGTATGTGTGCAGCCTGGTAACAAGATGAATGACGATGGCGTCATCCCCGTCAACGGCATCAAATACCGCTATCTCAACCAGAATGCAGACCTCAAGACATACGTTGACTTCGAGAAGCAGATATACAATGACTTCCTGAAGGTTTCAAAGGATGACAAGAAGCTCTATTTCGGTAGTGTGACGGGCAGCAATCCGGGTGATGCCGACTTCGACCCGATGACCTTCAAGCGCTATCATGCCAGCCGCTGGGCCTGGACCCTCGGTTTGCCAGGCTTCACCTTCCAGGCTATCCACGGTGGTGGTTTCTCAGGATATGTAACAGACAGTACCTACGTAGAAACCGACTGTCAGCCTTTCTGCGAGAACATCTTTGGTGCCGGTGTTGGTGCCATGCCTATCGGTAACATCACTGCCAACCCAGGAGAAAGCTATGACTTCGGAAAGGTAGGTTCCCTGTCGAGAGTATTCATCAAATCAGGCTATGTAGCACAGAATGTATATGGCGGTGGTGCCGGTATCGAATCAATCTATGACAAGAACAAGAATACATGGATTGACTTCCCGAATATGGCACGCGTCCCTAAAACGGAAGTTTACGTCTATGGCAGAAACATCAAATATAGGTACAACCTCGGCTTGATAGCCCGTACCATGATATTGGGCAGCGTATATGGCGGTGGCGATGTTGCCAACGTGGGAAATACAGATGCAACGGAAGAACCGGATGTTTTTACCTTTGAACACCCCCAGGTACCAGCCAGATACACTTCGCTCGTCAACATCCGTGGCGGCGTTGTTTTCTCTCAGGTTTTTGCAGGAGGTAGAGGACGCCTAAAGTCTGAATGCAAGGACTATAAGAAGCTGGGTGGCATCTACGGCAATACCAGTCTGGTCATCGACCGTCCAAACATCACCTATCCATACTTCGACGAAGAAACGAAAGAGTATATCAAGCCATGGAGCGACAATGCCATGAAGCATCCAGACAATGACAAGAACAAGGATATCATGCCAGCATTCCTGGAGAGAATCTACGGCGGATGCGAAAACGGTACGGTATATGGCAATACCTTCATGAGCATCTCCGACGGACAGATAGGCCATGGTATCTATGGCGGCGGTTGGGGTAACTGCGACACCCTGACCGTGAACGGAACCGATTCCGTGAACGTGACTTCGGCAGACGTAACCGGCAATACCAATATCATGATCAATGGTGGACAGGCACTGCTCTCCTCTTACTGGAATCCGGAAACCCGTTCATGGCGACCAGCCAGCATCATTGACGGTATCATCTACTCTCCACAGTACAACCACCAGGCATTGAAGTTTAAGATTAACCACAACATCTATGCCGGTGGAAACGAAGCATGCGTGGTAGGCAAAGATGCCTATCTCACCATGGAAAAGGGATTGCTGCATGATAGTACCCAGATGGCATATGGAGTGAATAAGAAATTCTTCGAAACCATGGCATGGAAGGAGATATATAATAAGGTGGGATCCCCTCACTTCTGCGTATTCGGTGGCGGCTATGGAGAACATACCGTCATTCAGGGTGATACCCATGTGAAAATCAACATGGAAGAAAATAACAACAGAGGTCACGTAGACGATATCAAGAAGGGCGAAGAATACAGGCACTTCATGAGCGGTTTTTCCGTGATGGACATCGTGGGTGGTGGCTACTCCGGCAAGGTGGTGGGCAATACCCACGTAGAAGGATCCGGTGGTATCTTCTGTCGCCGAGTCTTTGGTGGCGGATTCTACAACTCTGTAAAATCTACCACCGTCAATATCAAGGCTATTGACTGCCATGACATCTTCGGTGGCGGTATGATGGGTGATGTCATCGATAGTACCGCAGTAAATATCGGAAATCCTTCAGCCCAAAATAGCAACAAAGCCATCTTCATCCATGGCAATGTTTACGGCGGAAACGATGTTTCGGGCTATGTTAACGTAAGCGTTAAGGATGGTGATTTTACTGACAACAACGGCTCCGGTACACATATTAATATATATGGCGGTAAGATTTACGGTAACGTGTATGGTGCCGGAAACGGTAACTACCTGTATGCACTCGACAAGAACCAGAACCAGAAGGTGACGGTGAACGAGTATTACCCTATGAACCCGGAGGATCCAAACTCAGAGACCGTTCCTCTGGTATATACCGTACCGATGAGAAAATTCATACCTTCCTACAAGGAGGCAAGCGATGCGGCTAAGATTGTGAACATCAATTCATGGCGACCACTCACCAACAAGGTGAACATCGAAATCAAGGGTAACTCTACATCTGAAAAGGTGAATATCGCCGGTGACGTTTATGGAGGAGGAAACTCTGCCACCGTACAGAAGGTGAAGAGCAAGGATAGCAAGGCTGTAGAAAAGGTGGGAAACATCCAGATCAACATTGGAAGTCATGTGAACATCGGACGTGTCTTCATGGGTTGCAACGGAGATGAACTCTTCGCCAAATCAGAGGACAATGACTTCATGAACAAGTTCCAGAAACTCAATGGAAACGTGGAGGACTATACACAGGAACTGAACCTTGCCGATACCATCGACTGGTTCAATCCTTCGAACAAGAATATCGGTACCCTCTATCTCCCTACCAAGCTGGAAGACCGACCAACCGTATATCCTCACCTCATCGACCTGTATTTCCAGCCAGTGGAAACAGATATCCAGGGTGAACTGCTATGGAACGGAAACCAGACGGGTGAAGGACTGGAAGACTGTACCATCAAGACTTTCTACTGCGGAGGAAACCGTGGCAACATGAATATCTATCCAAATGCAAGCGGCAATGTAATCAATTATATCTTCCCGGAGGGACTCACCATCACCGACAAGATTGTGGGTGGCTGCAACAATGCCAACTACAACTATAAAGGACTGGTGAACCATGAGGGTGGCTATCTACTGGGACGTGCCTACTCTACCGATCCTTTCATCAAGCTTACCATCAAGAACAAGTTTGAACCAACCATCGTAAACAATGAAGCTTACCAGGGCGGTTGCGTTTATGGCGGCTGCTACAAGACGGGAACCGTGAGAGGCGACGTTACCATCGACCTTCAGAGCGATATGCTTGCCGGTAAGGAAAAGGCGAAACTGGAGAAATCGAACGATTATCTTGCCAGCAATCCAGAATATTCCAGCCTCAACGTTTACGGTGCCGGCTATGGTATGGAGAGTTATGTTTACGGCAATACCAATATCATCATGGGTAAGGATATGAAATGTTCTGAACCTAAGACAGAAGGTGGTAAGTTCCTTCCTTGCGGTGTAAACGGAGCTACAGGTGTATCAGCCAACTTCATCTATGGTGGCGGTCAGCAGGGTAATGTCATCGGTCTTACCAATGTGGATATCCTCAATGGTCACGTCTTCCGTTCGGTAACAGGCGGTTCCTATTCTGGCTATGTATATGGTTCTACCCAGGTAAAGGTGGGCTACCCTACCTACTATCAGGTAAAAGACAGGCATTCCGGCATCTATCTGCTGGACCGTACCGACAAGAACAACCTGTATATTGACCATGAGAATAAGAAAAAGGACGGAAAGATACGGCAAGACCTTGCCTCAGAAACCATCAAGCAGAGCATCAGACTCATCAGTGGTGACAAGGTTTCGCAGGCTGTTTATGCTTCCATCATCGGCAAGCAGAAGGAGAATGACTTCACCACTATCATTACAGCCCCGGCTTCATGGAACGACATCTATATCAAGATTGGTGAGGCTATCTATGGTGGCGGTTACTCCGTGGCACAGGGTACTTCTGTCATGGCAAACGACTCTACCGTTCTGAAATTTACTCGTCAATACAATATAGACAAGGTTTTCACGGAAAGACAGGAAAAACTGTCTGATCTGCCTAATGGTACCACAACAGGATTCGGCGGTAACACCACCATCCTGGTTGCCGACAATTCTGCAACCGACTCTGACCGTGACCATATCATCATCTCCCATCAGAAAATGAAGTCGGTCGTATTACCAGCAGGTACCGACCTCTTCGGCTACTATTACATGGACAAAGACGGCAACTACCGTTACATCTCTCTCCAGGACAACTATTTCTATGGAGCCGGATATAAGAAGCCGGAACATCAGTCGGAGACCGACACGAATATATATGCCTACGACAGTGAAGGTGGCATCTTCGGAGACGGACACCAGTCGTATGCAGCCGGCTTCCGCAGTGCCGACCTGACGGGTTACGGCTTTGCAGGAACCACTATCAACAATCCGAAGATCATCAATACCTTCCAGCGTATGGACATCCTGCGACTGGAGGATAACTGCTTCAACGTACTTGGAGCACGCGACTATGCCACCAACCAAACCACCAAGACTCCTTATTCGATAGCACGAGTGGGTGAAATCCAGATGTTTGCCAAGAATATAGCCTTGAGCGACAACAAGTTGCAGGACAAATCCACAAAGCGTGCACGCAACTATATGGGTCTTGCCAACAACATCCACTACGTGGGAGCCGTAACTTCGAATGTTCCTTTCAACGATGCCAAGACCGAACCATGGCGCAACAATACCGGTATGGTACCTGCTGATGGCGACTTCAAAGGCAAGTCATATATGGATGTAAAACAGGATTACATCGACAAACACGACCAGAACTTCCAGAAGCGCAATGATGGTACGGCAAAGAACATGATAGGTATCGCCTCAGGCTATGCCCTCAAGATTCAGAACGTACAGGAGTTATACGATGACAGCAAGAAGAATGTCATCGACAGTATTTTCTACGGTCCTATCTACGGCGTAGTGGAGATGAACCTCATCGACGTTCGTGAAGACGAAGGTGGCGGCTATGTATATGCCGACAATGTGCATAAACGGGCAACGGCAGAGGGAGAAACCGGACACAAGGTAGACTTCCTGGAAACCACCGGAAACTTCGTCTTCCCATACGATGCCAAGCAGAACCGCTTCGTTGTTGACGACTGCTTTCCTACCGGATTCTATGGTATGGATGATGAAGGAAAAGCAAATCCGGATGACAATATTGATGTTCACTATTGGTATGTAACAGGTTTCAACTACTATTACAATGCCCACATCACTGGCTATACCTACAAGGACAAGATGACCTTCTTCAGTGACAACAAGGACGGTCTCACCGTGCTCTCAGGACTGAAGCCAAACCAGCCTGTAACCATTCAGAGCTGGAAGATGCGCAGCGAACATCCTAAGACAGAATACAGCTGCGACCTGGAAGAGCGCAACTATCGGCCAGCCGGTACAGAAGGCAACGTGGATATGGACAATCAGGACGTATCCGGCAAATACAAGCTCAGCATCGGTGCCTCTTCTTCAGAGGAATATGATGGCAAAGGATTCGCTGCCGTATTGCCAATGAATGGAGTATTCGAAGATAAGAACTATCAGAACCGACGGCTCCCTTCCAAACTGACAGATGGCGATGCCAAGATTTCATTCCAGCTGACAGACTCTGTCAACAATACGACAACCGACTATTTCAAGAAGCATCTCTCTGAAAAATGTCTTGCCACCGTTGTACTGAAGGGACGTGCATACGAAGAATATACAGATGAGACCAAAAACAAGCCTATCATCAGTAAGGTGGCCTCATCCGACTTCTTCATCCGAGAAGGCAATGATTACAAACAGGTAGCAACAGGAACCAAGCTATCTGCCGGCACTTATTATTATATCAAGAACGGCATTGCTGGAGAATACACCAAGATAGACCCTGAGAGAATCTTTAAAAAGGATGCCAACAACAACTATGCTAAGGTCAACATCACAGACGTAGAAGCAGGATCATCCAACTACTACTGTGAGGTAGAACGAATCTACACTTACACCATCTATCTTACCATAGAATATGTGCAGGGTCCTAACATCAACGGTAAGATAACTGTTGACAACTGCGCCTTGCCGGGAGAGATGGTCAGACTCAGGAAAAACCAGATTTCCATTGAGGCAGACGAATCGTTCTCTGCCAACGGATACTACTGGCGCATAGGAAAGCGCAAGCAAAACGAAAAGGGAAACTGGGTATTTGAAGACGATACCGAATGGGACATCAACAAAAAGGCTACAGGCTACGACACCTACAAGCAGGGAAGCAGCGAAGCACAAGGACTCTTCAAGGACTGCGTATATGACAAGACCAACGACTATCTGGATATTCCAGCCTACTACTTCATGAACGGATATGGCGTACAGCTGGGTATCACCATGAATGGTCTGAAAAAGATCTTTACGGTGGATATGGCAGACGACAGCCAGTTTACCGTACACAACTACCACCGCATGAATCCTCATCAGAAGGGTGTGAACCTGCATCTTTCAGAGGCTATCCAGCGTACCAAGGAAGACAAGACGTTTGCCGAACCTCGCATCTATATCTCTGATGCCAGCGACCTGAAGGCATTCATCAACTTCGTGGATACCATCGGAGCCGGTACGGGAAGCAAGGCGGAACAATATGGCAAGAATGCCCAATTCATCCTGCAGAACGACATCACCGTGACCAGCGACTTCGATGGAAGCAATGCTGTATTTGCCGGCACTCTTCATGGCAACGGACATGTCATCAAGGGTCTGGCTCAAGGCAAATCATTCCTCAAAGAGAACCGGGGCAACATCTATAACCTCGGTATGGAAAGCGGCAATATCGCTGCCAGCAATAAGGGTACTTACCACTGCTGCTTCGAATATAACAAGGGCATACAGCCTATCGTCTATCACATGGACGGCAAGGCTGATACCCATTATACGGCAGACGACTTCAGATACGGCAAGGTTGGCTACGACCTCAACGAATACTATCTGCGTGCCCGCTACAGCAACAACATGGAGAATGCCCAAGACAAGGAGGCATTGAAGTACGTCTACGATTACTATGCCAACGGCGACTACCAGTATGCCCACCGTACCGATGCCATCACCGGCAACAACACGGGTATCACCTATCTGAGAAAAGGTTCAGACAGTGACCAGCCTAACTACGGCAGCAACGAAACCCGCCACGACCAGAGTCACGCTATCGATGCGGCTCGAAAGGCATCGCAGGGTACAGCATCCGCAGTCAGATACGTTCCACTGTTCAACGGAAACCAAGCAGACGAAAGTCAGCCGATGAACGACTTCATCTTCTGGGGACAGTCATTGCAGAAGCTTCCAGACCTCTATCCTTCCCAGATAGCTTCCCATCAGAACAGCTATATGAGAAACCGCATATATCGTACTGCCGGCTACTATGGCGACACGAAGCTCGATGCATTCCACTATAATGCCAGCAACAATGCCAACAGCCTCATGAGTACCTACGTACACCAGACGACAACAACGGCTATCGACTTCACCTGCCTGAACGACAAGGGGGCAGCCATGGGATTCAAACAGGCGGCAGGCATCAACCAGAACGGCATCTTCTACCCACCGGTAGATGACAATGCCAAGATATTCAGCGACCTAAGCATCCAGCAGGGAGTAAGCCAGAACCTCCTGGTATATACTGCTGCCAATGGCAACGACATCGACAACAATACAGAGGCTTACGACATCGCAGACAATGCACTCGGCTACAAGGAGAACACGAGTGAGACTACCATCTACGGACATCATATTTTCAAGAATAATGCCGATGATGGCTATACCACCTCTCTCCTCCACCTCGTAGAACGCACCCCTGAGGATAAGAACAGCGAGGGAGACAAGTGTGAGAACAACGACTTCTGCGTGCCAATCCAATTCTCGGTAACCAACCATGCCTGGTATGTTCGCAAGCCGATGTACTATGCTGAGGATGCTACCGGAGCCTGGGAAGGTATCTGCCTGCCATTCACCGCACAAAAGGTTAAGGCATCGCTCAATGGCGAGATTACTCATTTTTATGGCACACCAACAGAAGAAGAACTGGATAACCCAGCCACGAACACGCACACCCTGCACCATGAGTACTGGCTGCGAGGATTGACTGGTGTGAATGAAACGGAGAAGACTGCCACCTTCCAGCGACCTGATACAACAGCAGGACTCTTCATGAATGAAAGTGCGAATGCGGCAAAATGGAATTACCAGTTCTCTAATTCCTTCTTTGGCAACACCTATAAAGACTGGGCTTACCGATGGGATGCAGATTCGTATTATGCCAAGGATCACGAATACCAGGATTACATTCCGCTGACAGCTGGAGTACCTTATATCGTCCGTTTCCCTGGTGAGCGTTATTATGAGTTCGACCTTTCCAGCAAGTTCTACTACAGTATTTTGAACAAGAAGGAAGATCCTCAGACTATCACTTTCCATGCTTATGGTTCTGCGAGCGAAGAACCTCAGAAGAAAGCCATCGTGATTCCTATCACAGCAGATATGAAGACCGTAAGCAATGGTTATGCCCACTGGGGAACCTTCGCTGCTAAGAAAGAGGCGAATGGAGGCATCTATGCGCTCAATACAGAGGGAACAGCATTCAGCAATACGGCAATCTCACAGACCGTAATGCCTTTCCGTACCTATCTGACTACAGAAAGTACGAACGCCGGAGCCCGTTCTTCAGAGGTTCCTTCTGTAATCCGCATCAGCGAAACCACGGGCATCGACAGGATAGAACCGGAAATAAACGGTAACGATGATACACCAGCCGGCGAATCACTCTTCATTCGCCCTATCGGCGCTCATCGTGTACGCATAGAGAGCACCTACTCCACCCAGTTGCAGGTATTCTCAACCACCGGTCAGCTTTATCGCATTTTGGATGTCCGTCCTGGTACCGCCACCTATAGTGGTTTCCCTGACGGCATCTACATCTTCGGAAACAGAAAAATCATGGTAAAATAACAGAAAGATATGAATAGAAAGAATAAGATATCAACCGGCAACTTCCTCCGTTCCCTCATCCTCCTCGTGATGATGGGATGGATGGAGAGTGCATGGGCACAGGATGCCGCTACCAACATTGCTACAGGAAACAAGGGAAGTGTATACTTTGATTATAACGGCATCCGGGTAAACGGAGAACCGGAAAAGGATAAAGCCTACCACATTACTTACAATGCAGGTGAGCATGCATCAGGAACATCACCGGAAGCTACGTGGGTAGAAGAAGGCGACCTGTTTAAAATTCCAAGAAACACTACCCTTTATTACAAGGGAAATACCCTGGCTTTATGGAAGGACAGCAAGGGAGGCGAATACGAAATCGGGAAACGTTATAAAGCCCAGGCTATCAACCTGAGAATGTTACCTGTATTCGAGCCGAACCTGCTGAACCTTTTCCAACTCAACAAGGAAGCTACGGCTACCTGGAATTTCACCAAAGACGATGATGCCCCAACCATCAACTATCAGAAAACGGCAGGTATTCTCGTTACGCAGCTTGAGATAAAAGCTGACGAAACGGAAGAAACTTATCGAATGGATGTGAAAATTGACCTGGATGCAACAGCAACCAAGAGTAAATTCGACAACTAATCCGAAGTATGAAGCGATTCCTGTTGAGAACAACAAGGGTTACGTTTTGTCATACAAAAGTACCTGGGGTATCGGTTTCTACAAGTATACCGGTTCTACGCTGGCAGCTAACAGAGCCTGGTTGCCTAAAGAGATGGTAAGCCAGAATAATCAGGATAATTTGGCATTGGGCAAGCAAAACATCCGCTTCGCCATTGTTTCCGGCACAACTACCATCGCCTCTCCTACCCTTCATAAGAAGGATGAGAAAGAGATTATCTATAATCTCAATGGTCAGCAAGTAGATAAAGCCTCTGCTCAAGGCGGCATCTTCATCTCCCGCCAGAAAGGAAAGTTCTATAAAGCATCCGGTTCTTCCGGAGGAAGGAGATAGTT
>ULNV01005432.1_pt1 | contig 23520 bp, 17 predicted proteins | sample 1952011 | NCBI WGS metagenome assembly ULNV01 (sample SAMEA4835586, study PRJEB28245) | human gut metagenome | biome: gut microbiome; material: fecal sample | place: Denmark | collected 2008
TACCGCTTGTATCAATCATTGGACAATGGAAAGAGGAAATGCTATGCGTGAAATCCTCCCATGAACTTTCCCGTTCATAGTTGAAATCATATTCTTTCTTCAAACTCTCCAAAACCAGATGTCGGAACCGTTGCAGCATAGCTGGTTTCACAGTGTTGCCAACATCCACAAAAACACCTTTCTTCTTGTCGTATGTGATGTAATACTCACGAGGCAAATCATGAAAGCCCCCATTGTAAAGGCTCGCCCTATAGTAATAGGTGGTATAGTCTTGACAATCCACAACCTTCTTCACCTTGATATCGCAAGTCATTCTCACTTCCAACGTATCTTCTATCTGGTACTCTGCCCGACAGAGCTTCTCCCACAACACGCCATAATCATCCAACGAATGCAGCATATCCCTAAGTGATGTACACTTGCCTACAGGAATATCTTTGCTGCTTTCCAACTGGAAGAACGCATCATCCCTTACAGCAGTCATCATCCATTCACGGATTGACCTGTCAGCACCAGTATTACCCTTAGGAATTTCCAAATCCACAGTAAAACCGGCGTCCATACTTTCGTACTTGTTTCTTGGCTTGATATGATAGTCCTTTATCGTCCTTTCGACAGATATATCTTTTGATTCGGCAATCTTTCTCGAATGATATAAGTCGCCAAATGGAACTTCTATCGTTTGGGCACCAGCCACTAAAGTCAAGAGCCCCTTTTTCCTGGGTATCCGACAATACACATCATCCTGAAGTCCAAAGCATTTCCCATCAGAGAAACATAGCGTATCAGAACTTGCGAAAAGAAACAAGTCATTCCATTCACCAAGATAACACAGCCCAGAAGCATTGCAAGGAGGTGCGAACAACACCTTTTTGTTCTTAATGTCATAAACATCCTTCTCGTCTATACAAACATATTCAGTCGTATTATCAATTGATGTAATATCTGATGCTCTGATTTGCGGATAATAGAAACCATTGCGTTCATATTTCAAAAGATAATATGGCGTCTTGTCATCAGAGTGCTCATAGTTCCAAACAACAAACAGACTGTCACCGATACGTTCGTGTATAGTGAACGTATCACCATCCAAGACAAGGGTATCTTCTTCAATGACTTCCCCTTTTAATCCGACTCCCATACGCAAACTATGACAGCCAGTAAGAACTGCAAGCATAAGGATTATAAACAGTAGTTTTTTCATAATGTAATATCATCTGTTACTTTCATATCATCGTATTCGTCGTCCCAGTATATCATTGGAGCTAAATCTTCTCTAAATTCTGGTTCACTCAACTTTTCCAATTTGTTTTCAACCTCATCTTTTGATTTTGCAAATACAAAGCAACGCCACCAATAATTGTCGCTGAGATAATCACATTCATCAAACCAAAGATGATGTCTCACGAGCTGCCCTACATATACACCATCCTTGGATATTCCATTATGCGAATAGTCAGCAATCTCGTAAATATCCTTAAACGCAGTTCCGAGAACATGTATTTGCTCTGTAATCTTAATTTTCTTCATATCGATTTCCCTATCTGTGTCGGGCACAACTTTTATTGTTACTTCTTTCTAGTCATCAACCATTCAATCAGTAGGTTCACCTCCTTGCTCAACATTCCAGCAGTTGCCGGAAGCTTATGGGGGCGAATGACAACCATACTGATGGTATATTTTGGGTTATCAGCTGGAAAACAGCCCACAAACGTAAATTCATCAAAACATCTTTTATTGTTGTCGTGTTGAAGGATATTGTACCTACCAGCCTGTTTTACACCTCTTTGTTTGAAAGACAGAGCCAGTTCTATGGCATTGTTCGTCTTTGTTGTGTCGCTGATAGCGGTGCCACTGACATCTGTGCCACTAATAGTTGTGCCACTGATAGCCCAGATATTCTTTTTGAATGGTACATATACCATATCACCACACCCTTCACACTCGTCATCCAATTGTTTCTCCAATGATGCCCATGCTAATACTTCTGATGTTGTGGCATCAATAACGGCTATTTGCCCATATATACCATCTGTTTCTAACATCATATTTCTATCTAATAGGTTGTAGCATGAGTCTATAAGTTCTTTGTCTGCTAATGGACAAATTTCAACACTATCGTTGAAATAGGAAACTTCTTTTCTCTGAGCATAGACACCTACGCAATAGAATGCAAGTGCTACACATACAGTAAACCGCATAGCATAAATAGCAAATACCTTGAATTTCATATTTCGATACCCTAATTCGTGTCGGGCGCAACTTCTAAGTTTGTTATTTTGTCTGTTTATGAGATATAGAGCATTGAAGTAACCATTTGCTATCAGGAAAAGTCATTTGTCTTTTGCATTTCTGTTTTGTTTCTTCCATATTATCTGATATTTTTGTGTTACGAACTTTATATCTTTATGAATATAGAGTGAAACAAGTAACCATTCCTATCATCAAAGAATATAAAAATCCCCTCTGTTCACCACTGATGGTTCCTTCATCCAAGGTTTTTGCTTCATGATTTAATGTTTCGATACCCTCATTGCTATTATATACATGAGAAGAACTACAGCTGGCGTTTATCCTCCAATGCGTCAGACTTGATTTTATTCTGCGCATTCTTCCCTATATGCCATCCGTCGCACCATGCACATTTGTATACCGAGAAATGCACACCATGCTTTTTACCCATAGCCTCAGCAGCTCTTAATGCCACCTTCTTATTCGGATAAGAAATCTTTGGTTTTCCACTACGACGAGATATATGGCTATACTCGCTGAATATCCCAAAGGCATTGTGCGTGACAAAAATGTTTCGCCATGCACCCTTTCTTGTCAACTGATTCCAAATGGCAAGAATAGAATTTTTAAAACTTATTTTACATACATTCATCGGCTATAAATTTCTTTATAAAGTTTTATTATTAGTGTTATATGGTTACTATTTAACTAATTGCGCTGTGGTCATATGCTGCCCCGTAGGAACGTAACCTTACGTATATCACTTCTGCAATCGATACCCAAGAAGATGTTTCACAAACTCTTCTTTTTTACGGAGAGGGTTCGCAAAAGCGATTTTCATAAGGTAGTCCAGACATTCCTTGACGGCTGATCCTGGTTTGATGCCTTTCAAGTCCATTATTTCCTTGCCAGTAAGTGGCAACTTGTAGCCGAACATGGCAGAACCTTCAGCCTTCATTGCCTCTGTGCGACTAAGGATAAACTCCACCTGTTTAGGCATACACTTGTCAGCAGCATAAGCATTATTGTCAGCATCAATGATAGTCATAAGATTACGGAATCGTTCTTCAGTCTTACACTCGTATTGGAGTCGTCGAAGTTTCTTGTCCTTCATATATTCACATTCAGATCCCCATGTTTTGCAAATCATGTGGTTGCGAACAAGGAAAGTTACCTCCTTGATGATTTCGTTGCTGAATTTCAAAGGACGAAGTAGTTCATCAATCATTTCTCCGCTCTTCAATTCATGCTTCAAGAAATGAATCTTGCCGTCTTCTTCAGTACAGACACGAATCTTTCCGATGTCGTGTAGTAGGGCAGAGATGCGAAGAATCATATTGTCATCTTTTGTTCCTTCCAATACCACCATCGTATGTTCCCATACAGTGCCGAAGTGATACTCATTCTGTGTCATTGAGTACGTTTCTTCCAGTTCCGGGATGACATAGTGCATGGCTCCTATCTTGCGAAGGAGTTCCATTGCCATTATAGGGTGCTTGCAGGTGAGCATCTTGCAGAACTCATCTTTTACTCGCTCTTTAGTGATAATTTCCAGTCGGCTGACATTGCGAACCATACCCTCGTATGTATCATACTCAATCTCCCAACCATAACGACTTGCGAACCTTATACATCGCAGGATGCGAAGAGGGTCATCGTCGTATATTGTATCAGGATCGTTAGGTGTTCGTATGATGTGGTTCTTAATGTCATCGACTCCTTTACCGGTAATGTCCACAATCTCACCAGTTGAGATATTTGTATAGAGTGCATTGATTGTAAGGTCTCTACGCATACAGTCATCCTCGATGCTACCGAAAGCTGTCTCAGGGTTACGGCAAGAGTGGTCGAAGTACTTTTCTTTGCGTGTCTGAACGAACTCCAGTTCTACCTCAGGGAACTCATTCAAATGGAGCATGGCCGTACCATAGTTAGGATAAACAGTAACGCCTTTGGTTGTATAACCATTATCACGCAACCATTCCGCAAAACGAATACCACCGCCTTGGAGTGACACGCACATATCAATGTCCTTTATCTCCAGGCCCATGATTTCGTCTCTTACACATCCACCAACAGTGAACACGTGACCTTCCCATTCTGTACCGATAATGAGTCTTCCAAGAAAGTCTTTTATCTGTATATATCGTCCTTTTTTCATCGTATATTAATGTTTTACGTATAGGCTTGTTTCAAGTAGTAAGCCTTGACAAGATACATACATTGAAACGAGCCTTGTATTATATAAACTTTGTTGTCTTGCCTCTCCAAAGGTCGCCTGCAACATGGAGGATGACATCATGGAGTTCGAGGTTTGTCTTGAAGAATTCTGGGATTGCATCATAACCCACAACAGCTCCAAGGATGTTGCCCGTCACGGCTCCAGTGGAGTCGCTGTCGCCCCTATGGTTTACAGAGGCAATCATTGCCTGCTCAAAGTTGTTGAAATACTTGACGGTACAATATATTGCCATAGCCAAGGCTTCATCACCCGTCCAGCCTTCACCGATGGTCTCTATGTTTTCAACATCCGATGCAGACGAATCGACAAGACCGAGAGCCTTGTCGGTCAAAGCTCGAAGTTCTGCGATATATGCAGTCTCATTTGGATAAAGAGCCAACAACATATCGTAACCATCTGACAAATATTCCTTGAAGTCATCCACTGTGGGACTGTCCTTCTGCAATATTCTGTAGATAACATGTGCTTCCAATGCTGATGATAGCCAACCGAGAGGATGCTGGTGGGTTATCTCTGCAGCATCAGCCGCCAACATATCAACATCCTTTATGTTGGAGATACGTCCTTCAAGAGGCTCACCTTCGGGCGTGTCTCTCCACACAGCACCATAGAGTGCCACAGGAGCTGTACGCATGATGCCGCCACAACCTTTACTATTGTTGTATGGGTCTTTACCTCTAAGAATATCCTGCAAGGCAGTAATACATGTTTGGCCTGGAGCACGACGATTGTTGAGTTCAGGCACATCACCAATCCAGCATTCCTTATGACGACCAGATCTCTTACCTATTTGTGTGTAATACCATTCAAAATATGCCTCGCAAATAGCATACTTGGGAGCTGCGCCCTGCGCTTTTGCATTCAGCAAGCCACAAGCTGTGAACAGCGTCATCTGAGTGTCGTCAGAAATCCATGCCTTGCCGCTATTTTCTTCATCAGGCAACCACCACTGGGTAGTGTCCAGTCTTGTGATGCCATTATCTCCATACCTCTTCTTTATACCCTCATACGAGTTGATAAACTCTATAGGATAACCGAGCGCATCACCAACGGCTCCTCCTATAAGTGAGCCTCGTATCTTGTCTTTCTGCATCATATCTAACTTTTCCATATCAATATATTTTATTCTTTTTATGTGGTTATTCCTTCCTAATTTCCGCAGCACTATAAAAAAGCCATAACCAGGATAATTGCTATTCTTTTCATATCTCAATACCCTAAATCCGTGTCGGGCGCAACTTCGCTATCTGTCTTGCATATCCAATATATTTTTTACTTCTAATTCTGCAGAATGTCGTATTTTTGAATTTCATTGTACTCATATCAGTTGACTTGGTTGTATTTTATATGAATGGTTCCATACAAAGCAACCATATTTCCCTAATACTGTCTTGCGTTTTTTGAAGCAACGATTTGCTTTCGCATATCGTCTCCAATTCTTCTTCCGAACGTTTAGGTTGTTCATCAGAATTACCACTATTGGCTGAAACCTTCTTGGGTATTAGCCCTTTTAACTTATCATAAATCCTACTCATAATATATAGAGATTACTGTGTGTGACATGCTTTCTTCAGTAGCTTTATCAAATCCTTGTATACAGAGTCGCTGATTCGTCCATGGTCGCGAGCATCGTTGATGGCATCATACACCTTGTCTCCCGAATAAGAATCCAGTCCTCCCCACAAGTTGTCTGTACATAGATTTGTTGTGTAGATATGATTGGTGTTGAGCTGCGTTATCAATGCCGATTTTGCCAGATTACGTGCATCCACATCTGGTGTCGCGCCAAACGAAATATCATATCCGTGCCCGGTATCGTGCAACCCATCACCCGTTCCCAATGCATTTCGCACAGCATCCTCAACATCATCAGGACTATATTGGGATAGATCAAGCGTAGAACCATCAAATCCATCAACCACACTCTCATGTCCACCTGTATCGTAGTGGCTACCTTCTCCATTAGAGAACAGGTCGCCTAATCTTTCAAAGAATTCAAACATAGCGTATTCGTTTTTATAGTTTTACTTTTACTTACTTGTTCTTTTGATCTCTGAATGCCTTGCGGAATATCTCACCAAGCTCTTCTTTCGTAAGCTTTGAGTTACCAAGATACTCATTTCTGAAATATGCCTTTGCCGTTGAACCGATAGCCCAAGCAAATGCAGCAGACGTAGCAGCATCAAGAGCTGCTCCAACGGCATAGCAAATACCAGTAGACTCAATAAGTACTGAGAGTATCTTTGAACTGACATTCATTGAGAGAAACCACATTCCTGCACTGAGTACAAACTGCTTGACGAACTTCCATCCTTCATCTTTGGTCAACTGCACGCCATAGCACTTTCCTATTGCAACAGCACCTGCACCCATTGCAGAAGCCGTTAATGCCCAATTCACGTGAGCAGGAACGACAGCAGTTCCAACCACAGCAGCCATCATAGTCTTGATAGCCACATCTGCATCTTGATCGCATACATATACTGACTTTGCCATATCTTAGTACCCTTATTCGTGTCGAGCGCAACTTCTAATTATTTTATTATAGAGATATTGCCTGTCTTCAAAATCTATCAAACAAAATAAAAAAAAAACGAGACTTGTTTTTCATTATTCCCAAATCTCGCTTTTGTTGTAATAGCCTTATTAGCGTCAGTCTCTTGAAATCTTGAAGCCCAATTTCAAAATTAGCTTAATTGTTTCAATAGACGTACTGCGGTCGTATTCCTTCTCTTCTTCTGATAGTTCGTCATATGGCACAAGACAAGGATGTTTCTTATTTACATCATTTCGTTCTTTTCCATACGTCCAGCCGTCCTTCATACGCCCAGCAGACCATACTTCATGCACATTCTTGGCAATATCTTCTGCCAAAGTATTCAAGTCTTTTGGCAGAACCACGTCCTTCGTGTCAATAGGACGTGGGGTATAATTGTTCTTATTCATCGCTTTATAATAATTTATTGGTTACTGGATAAAGGGAGGAAATATAGTGGCACAATCTATCTTTTTTCTGATATTATTTTCTAATCTGTGAATTTGCCTCTAATATATCATTAATTGTAATGCTATCATTCATTATTTCATGAATTTTATCGAAATTACTATATTGCCTTTTTTTACGCATATATAAATCTAAAGTATTAATGTCTTGTCTTACATCATATTTATGAACAAACCCAACATCGATGAACTTTAAATAAGCATTTTCTATCGCATTATTATATACTCCTCTTTTCTGACAAAGAATCATAGATAACACCTTAAATGCTTCGTGAATACGTAGGAAAGATAAACTTTCTTCTGCGTAATCAAAATAATCACTACTTTTTCCATAGTTTAAATCGTTTCTTAAACTGTCTAATGCATTCCAATTCTCTACAAATATTTTTACTGCAGACTCAAGTGATGTTGAATTTGGATTATTTTTTTTTACACTGTTACTGATATTCTTAATTTTTTCAATGCGTTCTTCAACTTTAGGTGTTAAATCAGCTGTATAGTGCACCTCCTGGTGATAACCGATATCGTTATCACATAATTGACAAAACAAATCATACCATGCAAATAGTTTATTTTTAACTAAATCGCTGCTATACACTATATATTCCTCATTCTTGTAGAAGTCACTTTTAGAATTAGAATTAATATGAGAATTCAAAATATAATTGACTCCAGGAACTTGATTGAAATATGCTGCAGCCATTTGAGTGTGCAACATAAAAACATTTGGAATTCTCTTTGCCGCCAACTCATCTCTAATAATATACAGGAGCATACTTTTTGACAATTCCCGATATATTGAAGACATTGCATCATCAACAAGAATATCTGCATTGCAACACATTACCTTATTATCTGTCATTGTTGAATCCTTTAACCATTTTATTTGCCGGTACAAAGACACAGCTTGCAAAGAATCCAAAACTGCTAAAGATGTAATACAATGCTCATCATAGGACATTCCTGTCATAAGATAAAGAATGTTTTGTTGCCGAATCTCAGAAAAAGTAAGAGCCGCATAATATGCAATAGAATCATGTAAGGTGCATATGGAAGGGGTTAATCCTTTCTTTTTTGTACGAACCAAATATTCCTCTATAGTTGGTGCTATCAATATTTTTCCTGTAAGTATGCCATTTTTGACAACAAAAGAATTATTAGCATTTACAGTATCCGGTAATTTAGTCTGGCTTGTTATAGAAAAATAAGAATCTTTAAATGGAATTCTCGATAAATCGTGATCACTTGTTTCTGATTTTACATATGGTATTATGTACTCTCCATCCGCTGTAAGAACTCCATACTTATTCGTTTTTTTATCATGTACCACTACTGTTCTCCAGGAGCAAACATGTACAATTTTATCTGAAGAGATAGCAATAGGGTTATATCCCAAGCTAAAGTACCATAATAATAACAACGCACATATATTAATAAAGCTAAAAGAAATTTTATTGACGATAGCATTTTTTCTTTCTTTTCCTCTACAATTTACAAATATAGCCATAAATATAATAGCACATGTCGTAATTGCTAACATAACTATGGACACTAACATACCATATGACTGTTTGTCGGAATGAGGAATAAAACTCAACACTAATAAGACTAATAATGAAAGAATGACTATATTATAGTTCAATAACTTCAACTTGACACTATTTAATGACATTTTGAAAAACTGCAAAGTGCCAAATATTAAAAGAACAACTAAAACAGACACTAACCACCCGGAATCACATGGTTCATTTAGACCTACTACTGTATTAAACAGCAATTCATGGAATCCATATAATCCAAACATAAAGTATCCTAAAAGCAAAGGCCACAACGTTGCTGTTTTCTCTATTCGTCCATTACTTTTCTTACGATTTTTGTATCGATTAGCAACTATAAAAGCAGTAAACAACAAGCTCAGAACAAATGTTACAACTATTATATTCTTAGAAAATCCATCTGCGAATGATAAATAATAACTTTTATATACAAGAAAGCCCATTGCTATTGTTGTTATGATTGAAAGAACAATTAATCCAATAGATGGTTTTGGTTTTGTTCTTTCCGTAAACCTTCTTGATACGGTAAAAGGAACGAACAATAATGAGAAAAACAAGAAGACTAGTACGCAACATGATTCATCAAATACTAAATTTTGATATGTAGTGTCTTTTGCTCCATACAACCAATCCTTAAACCTCTCGTAATTATGACAAACAAACAACTCCCTAATAGCAGAAGAAGCGGTACGCAATAATATATTCAAGAAATAGCATATAATGAGCATAACAAAAGATATTATACCAAACTGCATCCATTCTTCCTGTCTATTAAGACGTTCTCGTATTCTCTTCTGCCTATTTTTTCTTTCAACATCTATTGCCTTACATAGTCTATCGTGAGGTAACTCTACCGTTTGAGTTTGGTCAGTTTTATTTTTACTTACAATTTTAATAAGTCCATATTTATCCGAACTTAACTTTTCTATCCATTTCTTCAATTCCTTATCTAATTGCAAATCATTAGAGTTTAGACGTTTACGCTTTCCGTTTTCGTCAATAAGTGCATTTTCTATTTTTGTTATAACTTTTTCATCCTTAACAAAGTCTAATCCTGCATTTTTCAATTTCTCCTTATAAAAGTTTAGAAGAATTTCATTTACTGTGTCTTTTGGATTCTTACATAATTTTTCAAGGATATTATTACACACTTCCTCTTTATAGTCGCTTATTGTTCTGCAAATAACAGAAAGAATAAGTGCATGAACACATGCGCAATCATCATTTTGCGTAAACCCATTCCCCCCTTCTTTCTTACATACCTCAGCCTTATCGTCTGCACATCCACTAATAATATCATCTGTGTATTGCGTCAGATTGCTATTTAACTTAATTACCTCTCTTGCCCCTGCAATAGTCATCTGTTTCAAACACAAACGATTATTTAGTAATGCTGGAAGAAAATGCTTTTGGGTACACCAATAATCTAACTCTCCAAGATATTCGGTTCGAAAAGAAAAAAGTGCCTTAAATTTCTTGCGTGTTGGTATTTCTTCATCAAGTTGGCATTTTCCAAGTTCATCATACAATTCCATTGGAACACCATCAATACTAACAAATTCCAACCATTCAAAGAATTTGTTCGTCCAATTGACAGAAGTCTTAGTGAACACCTCTTCAAACTGGTCAAATATGAATAGCGGTGTTAGTTCTAAGTATTCATCTTCCGATGTTTGTTGCACAATTCGAAGATCACGGATTTTCCACCAGTCATTCTTTTCCAAGAAATCAACAACACCTACATTTTGTATTTTTTCTTCATACCAAGCAGAATGCCTTAATTCTACTTTTTTACTATCTGTTTCAACCCCTTCATTATATTTAGCAATCTCAGATTCTATATGTTTATGTACTATTTTACCTATTACACCATCTTCTTGCTGTGAAAATTCATTTTCGTTGAAAACGATATAAATAGGGAAATAGTTTCTTCTTCGTAGAATTGGAAGTAATCCTGCTTTTATTAACGAAGATTTTCCCTCACCAGAAGCTGCATAATAAACTGTATAATCGTTTCTTATGATACGATCATATAGTTGCTTGGTTTCGTCTTCTCTACCTACAAAGATGTTTTTTTCTCCTTCATCATATGGAAGGATTCCCATATATTTATTTTCCATATCTCTTATAACTTAGACAATATTTCATTTATATTCTCATTATCAACTATTTCTGACTGTTTTTTTTCAAACAGTCCACCAGTCTGCAGCATTTGATATTCTTTTTTGGTGTGCAATTCTTCTAATAGATTTTCACTTAACGGTTTAGATACTCCATTAATTGTGACCATCGTATTTTTTACAATCAAAGGAATTGCATATATGGAACCTTTCGTTCTGTTACAATGTTCTTTGATAAATTCTATTTCTTTATAAACCCCACTAATATGGCCTTCGTTATCCCAAATTTTTGTATTTGCTTTTTCTAAATATTTATTTGTTATAACAAAAATACATCTTTCAGAATTATCAATACCATATTGGATTGCTTCCCAATATTCATCTCCTGGGGCTAGAATTCTATTATCTAACCATACATTGTAACCTTTTTCTGTTAGATTATTGTATATCACATTTGCTATTTCCTTATCCTCTGAAGCATATGATATAAAATAACCCCAACCAGAATAGCTCCACTTTACTCCCAAAGCGGAAGTCTTCCGTCTCATCTCTTTGGTTAAATGTTCTGCCATTTCTGTAAACAGAGAGTTCATTTCATTGTTTGGATCATCTAATGTCATAAAATTATAATCCTCCAAATATTGTAAAAAATCAGCATCATTGGATTGCTTATACCATATACCACCAATATAATCTAAATCGGAGGTGTTATAGAACGGATATAACAAAAAGCGAAAAATCCAATTAGGAAGCTCACCGCAACCTATAGGCATCAACAAACAATTTTCTCTCTTTCTTATGTATTTCACTAGAGGTGCAGCCCCAAGACCTTGCTCGCAATTTGGATTATTCAACTGGTGTAGATAATGCAGCAAATCCTTCTCTGTAAGAACACACGAACCTTTTATATCACCAAAAATTTTGTATAAAGAACCTCGTTTCAATTCTTCAGAAAAATGAATTCCATTACAATTTGAAGGAATAAAATTAACAACATTTTCTTCTCTACCATAGAGAGTAGGAAATTCTTTTTCTAACAATCTAAACGGAACTGTCGTTACAACAACATCAAATTTACCTGCTTCAAGAAAAGTTTTTACGCCATCTCTAAGCTTTATTTCTCCTCCATCAACTATCCTGTTTAATTTTGACTTAAACTCATTATTTTTTAGTCTTTTATATTTTTGCAAAAGTCCAATACCATAATATCCCTTTTCTTGCATTATATTTTTTTCAGGACTATCTTCAAAGACCATCTTGTCTATAATGTACTTTTGCAATGATATTTCAATCCCGTCATTTACAGCAACGAAAGATTTCCAACCAATTACCGGTATAACTCTATCTTTCTTTTCAACTAAATCATTAATAAATTCATGTTTATCCATAATAAATACTCTAACTTATTTTATAACCATATTAGTATATCTCAATCTCATTTTCATTAGACTCAGAGTAGAGGTAATAAATATCATATATACAACTCCACATTAACTTACCTTTACTGATTCTCCTTATTTATCAGATTCACCACAACCTTCACCATCACATCTTTCTCCTCGGTCCTACTCTCGGCAATCATCAGCGTGAGGGCAACGAGGGTGTTGTCGGCTATGCGCTTGTGACCGTCCTCTGCGTAAAGCACATGGTTGTTGTTGAGAAACCATAGGAACAGCATGGCGGCAATGCGCTTGTTGCCATCGCTGAAGGAATGATTTTTTACTACAAGGTAAAGCAACATGGCAGCCTTTTCCTCAACTGATGGATAGAGGTCCTCGCCTCCAAAAGTCTGATAGATTTGCCCGATACTACTCTTAAAGGAATCGTCCTTCTCATTAGCAAACCACTGGCTTCCGCCGAACTTCTCCTTCAAGGCATTAATGGCCCCCATCGCATTATCGTAGGTGGCACGAAACGACTCTTCCTTGGTGGTCTTCTGTATGGAGAGGGATTGATAATCGTAGTGGTCCAACGTGTCGAGCGCATAGACATAGTCGCTGATGACGTTGAAGAGTCCGCCGTATTCCTCAGAAGTAACCCTGTCCTGTAAGCCCACGGTACGAGACATCAAGCGCACTACGTCTTTCAGTTCGTTGTAGCGGTCAAGCTTTATCTGTTGGTTGATGGCATAGCCCTTGATGAGGTATTGCTTGAGGACAGAAGTAGCCCAACGTCGGAAAGAGGTCGCATTCTTACTGTTCACCCTATAGCCAACGGATATTATCATATCCAAGTTGTAATAAGGAATTTCACGAAGAATACTACGATGTCCCTCTGTTCGAACCTGTGCATTTTTTGCACAAGTTGAATTTTGATCAAGTTCTTCCGACTTGTAAATATTACGAATATGCCGAACTATAGAAGTTCTGTCTACTCCAAACAACTCCGCCATCTGGCTCTGAGTCAGCCACACTGTATCATTCTCTAGCTTCACGTTCAGCTGTATACTTCCGTCCTGAGAGCTATATATTTCAATTGCGTTGTTCATCTTCTGCTGTCTTAATTTGTTCGAAATTTTCCTTCAATATTCTCACCATCGCCATAATTAGAAAACAATCGTACTTCATATCAGCAGGGTTGCGACGGCGTAGGTCTTGATATGAACACAGGTCTATATGGTGCGCCTTGTTGTCCTTCAACTTCTTGCGGTGGGTGTTGCGCATCGAACCGAACAGACGATTGTCTTCATATTGATCTTGAGGAGTGAAGGGAGCAAAGCCTAAGATGAGTTTCTCTGTGTTCCAACGAGCATGTTCGCATTGAGCCAATATTGGCAGATTAGCTTTTACTTTTGAGAGTGTTTCAGTTTCGTGGTTAACTATCAGCTCTTTCAACTCTTCACGTTTAGTGCAACTGAGAATAGACATAAGACGAGTTACGAAACAATCAGCACATATAACGTTTGAAAGTTTATTGCGCAACTTAATTTGCCATGTCACCTTATGCCTGTCTTCCTCCTTTTTATAAGTGGCAAGTTTGTTCCACTCTGTTAAGGTATCATTTTGTGACTGCTGGTAGCAGAAATAGAGCAAAGCCTTACTATAGCGTTCGGCTGTATTGGGGTCGTCGGCTGGCAGGTTGTTGATGTCTGTTCCTACATTGTATACCATGTTGACTCGACGGGCGTTGGTAACGTCCATGTTCAGCTTTACATCTTTTTGTCCATAGACATTGTTAATTTCTCCTTGAGAAATAACGATAGGTTGAAGACTACCGTAATCTCTACATTTGTAGTCTTTAAAGTTATCTTCTTTCTCAAAAGCCACGAGTTCTAACTCTATGTCAATATATGAATATTCATTTATAGTAGTCTTTTCTTTGCTTGACCAGTCAACGAAAGTGCATCTGCATACATCTGGAAGATTGCATAAGTACTCCTCGCGGCGTAGTAACTTAATGATATCTTCTTTTTTATTGTAAAGAATGGTTATTACGGTAGTGTTGCTTGGGGCATTTGTCTTTCCGTTTCCTTCCTTAAAGTTAGGAAAGTGCATAAATAATGCCACTTGTCGGGCTATATAAAGCGACATAGGGTCGCCATTATAGTGTATCACTATATGTACACGGTTGCTTGAGGAAGGCATGACACCTTCCGCTCCCCATTTTCTTTCACTCTCCAATTTGTCGAGGACATATTTACGGGCATAGTACCAACCTTTTGTTATTTCGTTATTAAAAGGTTCACACCTACAATCATCCGTATCGCCATTTTGTCTTCTGTTTCCGTTATTGTCAACAGGATGCAAGTGATACAGGTTATAAAAAAGATCTTCCGTATTATTGTTTTTGATATTTGATTCTGCCATTGTCTTCATCCTTTTTATGATAATCAGATCTGTTAGGAGTCAGGAATACATTGCTGTTACTTGCGTCATAGCCTGACGGACTCTGATAGAGTTGCAAGTCAAACCATCCCATTGCCTTTATAACGTGCTCTATTATTTCAGACTGTTGCCACTCAAAGGCATCGAGCATAGTGTCGGTAAGATAAACAAACAGCTGCAATGGCATCCCCTCGTCTGTCTGTTGTAGCCAACGCACAATGAGACGTGGCTGCTGAGAGACGTGTGGGTGTTCCATAAGCCAATGATATAGATATTGGCGAAACGCTTCTATATTGAGCAGGCCTGGGCGTACAATCTCACCGATGATGTTATCGTCCAAATCCAGTTCCTTTTGCAAGCGTTCAATGTTCTGCTGTGATAGTGGATATATCCAACTTGTATCAATAGTAAATGTCTTCTGCATCAGCCGTCCCAACGTCTTGCCATCCATCATACGTTGACTATTCTTGAAATGTTCGGAGTGCAGGATGTAGGTAGGAAAGGCAGACGTGGTAGTATCCCAATTCTCAATAGTTACAGTGGTAAGCGATATGGTGCGTACAAATCCCTCGATGTTTTTGGATGGAACAGAAATGAGGTCGTCAATCTGCAACAATCCGTTTGCTCGCAGATAGAAGAATGCAGCTACGCTCTTGATAGTGTCTTGAAATGTCCAGCCGAGAACAGCACCTATAACTGCGACGATTGTAGTGTTGGCATTGTGAAGGTTTAAAGAGTAAATGATAACAATGATCCAAGTGCCGAATGTCGTCAATAACCCAATCTGACTCCATGTTATATTTGTTTCTTGTTTACGTAGACTGTAAACCTCATTAAGACTAGCTGTAATTTTCCACACGCATATAAGGGTAAGCGTTGTCGATAATACAATACAGAATCTAAGAAAAAAGTAGTGCTCCGTTCTCCATGAGTAATAAGCTAAACATATGGCAACTAAAATGACAGGAATAATACAATGCTCTAACTTTGTTTTGATTAAGGCTCCAAAGAATTGCTTGTGCCATATATATGATGACAGGTATTTTTCGTAATTATATTTAATCCAAGTAAACCATACCAGCAATAATATCAGCAGAAACAAAATGGGCAAGAAACCATCCCAACAATTTAGCTTAAGTAATGAGTCCTTGAAAAAATCTTTGGTACATAGTTGGGAATATATACCATTGCCAAGCGATGTATCTTCCCATACTGGTAACCTGTGATTTATAATTTTTACAACTGTACATACCAACCACAATCCCAGTAATGGTAACAACAGCATCTTGTTAATTTTGCTTTTGAATATCAACATACTATTTCTTCTTTATCTCAAATCCCAACTTCTTCACCAACTTCAGCGTCTGCATCGCCATTTCCCTGTCATATAGCTTCTCGCCTTCAGGCAGATTGCAGTAAGGCACCATATCTGGAGTCTCCTTCTTTTGGTCATTGCGTTCCGGACCGAAAGTCCAGCCTTGATTGGTACGTGCCTTTGCCCATATCTCGTGAGCGTTCTCGGCTATGGCCTCTTGCAGTTCGGTGAGGTCATCGTCGAGTTGTACATCATCAAGACTTATTGGGTATGGCTCATACACGAAGCGGTCGGTGGTGTTCACTACTACGAGGTAATGGTTGGATTGCGCCCAAGCCTTGACGAATAACGATAGGCGATAGATGGTAAGTTTCTCTTCAGTATAAGGATTGAAGAGGGTTATTTCATCAGACTCTACAGAAATGGAACTGATAGCTACGGCATGGTTGGGCAGTGTGGTGTCCTCTACCACGTCATGAAGTAATTGAGAGTTATCAATTACGGCTATCAATTGGTTACCATTTGCTAAAAGGCGAGCAATATCTTCTGTAGTGGAGTCGTAGCGACGGCTGACAGACAGTTTGTTCTTCTCCAAGAGTCTGCCTATATTATATAGTGGCATACCCTTGTCTTTTAACCAGCAGTTGCGGTAAGCCTCATCAAGGAGGCTCTTGTGGGTGGTCTCTATACCAAACTGCTGAAGGATGAATTCCTCACATTCTATGTCACAAAGATAGTTTTCCTTCTGTTTGGCTGCCATGGCTGTCATTGGGACAGGTTTTGTTATGGCAGGTTTCAAGGATGCCATGTCTTCATCCACATCACTTGCGATGCGGATAATTTCCTGTAAATCTTTGTCCTGTTCCGCAGCTTTCAACACACGCATGGTGTCTTCAGCCGACGTGTTGCCGTCCAAGAAGGCAGACAACAGTTCATCTGATATAATAATATGATTATCGTTCATAATGCTTTTTGTCTTTAAGTGCAACTTCTGTGAGAGCCAGAATTGCTCTACGTTTGATATTATAGAGATTGTCCACGGTCACGCATAGCTGACGTGCCACCTCTTCGGGTGTTCTGTCTTCTATCATCAGCTGTCGGATGACCAAGGCATAGCGTTGGTTCTTCATCTGTCTTAATAGTGTCTCCATATCCATTCGTGCTTGTGAGCTTTCCGCCAACGAAAGCTCACGATGACTATTGTTAAGAGGTTCTTGACTCTCGTCATCTATCACTTTTGCCTTGCTTTTCAGCAACAGGCAATGTCTTATGGCAACGGTCTTTAGCCATTGATAGAGCGTACTTTCAAACTTAAACGAGCGCAACTTCTTGCAATCGTTCTCCATAAGGAGTATGTATATCTCGCTGATTATCTCGTCGTAATCAACGATCTGTGGCCCGAACACTCGCCTAATGACGCTAAGGAACAATGGCCGGCAATCCTTGAAAAAGAAATGCGCCGTCACTTTAGGGTCATGAGCGATGAGGGATGATATTATTTCTAGGTCGGTCATGATCTGTATATATTTAAAGCATTAACAGGGCATATAAAACATTAACAGGGCATAGTGAGCAGTCATTTCCATAAGGGGTGCGATTCTACAATGTATCCATCTTGATCTATTGTCATCTGTATCTGTTGTTAATGCCTTCGTTATATTCGCCTTTCTTTGCCTCATTTATATGCTATTGGGAAATACTTTATAAGGATGTTTTTGTCGAATATAAAGACAATTTGAACAAAGAACATGCTTTCTTTTCAATTCTTTAAGTTCAATGATTTTAGCATTTTTATTTTTGCCTCTACGATATCAATAATATTTGAAGCAGAATGCATTTGACGCATCATTTCTAAAAGTTCTTCATAATATCTCACAGCATCTTCATTTTTCCCCATACTCTCATATATGTTTGCATATGCATTGACTAATGAATAACGATCAAATTTGTTCGTAGAGCCAGACTCCACAACAATACTATCAGCTTTTTGCAACAAAAGTAATGCATCTTCATAATTATTATCCGTAGCCTTTACAACATATGCTTTATTTATATAACTAGCATATAATATATGTATCCTAAGAGTATTGTATTCTTGCCCCAACATATTAACATCATGTATGATTCCATCTATCAGCTTTAAAGACTTATCATATTTATTTAATGTTGTACATATTCTAGCTTGCGCCATTCGCCAATTAAACATCTGATTACTAAAGTTTCTCAAGTTATACATTTCTGTTTTTTTTATTATTTCAATAGCATCTGTATAATATTTATAAGCCATTTGTAATTTTTCAGGTATTCCATTAAACCTCTGATTGCTTTCATATTCTAACAGGTCAGCTAAAGTCGTATAAGCTAATGCTGTTAATGTAGAATTCTTACTATACGTTTCTAACGTTATGTCTGCAGACTTTTTAAAGCACAGAAATGCAGAATCCATATCTTGCTTTAACAAATAAGTCTGAGCCATCATTTTCAAATAAATGATGGTACCTACATTTTTTTCACCAAAAATCTTTTCTGTTACGGCGTTTGCTTTCTTAAAACAATCAAGAGCCATGTTTACATTTTCACTTTTTTGTAATTCATTCCCTCGGCTCATTGCCTCCGAAACCTTTGCTAAATAATACTGCCCCATATAAGCGTATGCTTCTGCTAATCTAGTATGAGCAGTAGATGTAGAACCAAGAGTTTGTTGAACTGTAGTTAAATACCGTTTAAACACTTTAAATGCTTCTTGCAATTTTCCTTGACGTAAACTGATATTAGCAATAGAGGCATCAATTATTTGTGTGTTTACATGATTAGAACCAAAAGCAAAGGACGATGCTATACTAGCTCTATTAAAATACATTTTTGCCATATCTAAATCAACATCAAAGTTCAGAAAAAAATTACCTAAACCTGTAAGTGGACTTATACAAGCTGCACTATTTTTTCCAAAATTAGATTCTGCAATTTCTAAAGCTTTTACAAATAATGACTTAGCTCTTTCCACTTGTGAATCTTGCAAATATGCACTTGCCAATAAGTTATCAATAGCAAGCATCTGACTGCTGCATTCTCCAAAAACAGCTAAATACTTATCTTGGATATTTTCTAATATAAGAATAGCATCTGTTATTTTGCCTTCTTGGATCAGCAGAGATGCTTCTGCCATCTTTACAGGACATAACTGCAAGCAAGAATCGCTATAAAATTTACAATAGTTGTTCTTGATTATTTCATAGATTTTATAAGCATCCGTACTTTTATTCAAAGTGCTTAATATATTAGCTTTAGTAAGAAGTACTGGCATTACACTTGGTTGATTTTTACCATAAAAACTCTCTGCAATTTCTAATGAAATTTTGTTATAATCAAAAGCCTTGTCAAAATCACATTTGTTTAAGTATAGTTCTGCCAACATGTTATACAAATTACTTGTCTGCGAGTTATTCTTTCCAACAGAACGTTCTATTAAAGTTATCGCCTTATTTATATAGTTTATAGCCTCATCAAAATAACCAACATTACTATACAACTCACCTATTTTTTGATATAAAAGGTTATAATACCAGTTCTTTTCATTTATTTCCTTACCTAAAGTTTGCTCCAAACTTAACAACATTTCTTTAGCTTTATCATATTTTCCTAACTGTATATAGGCACTAGCGACACCTACTTGCGACATAAAAGTCCTTTTGCCATTTTTTCCATAATATTTATTTTGAATTTCATATGATTTTAGCTCATATTCCAATCCTTTTTGAAATTCACCCTTTGCTATAAAATATGCACCAATTTTCATCAAAGGTTCAGCCATGAAAATATGTTGTTCACCATATGTGCTCTTAATAATCTCATATAATTTATCAAAATATTCTTTTGCTTTTATAAAGTTGTTCTGTCCTAAATAATAATTTCCAATATAAGTATATAAAGGAGCAAAAAGATAGTTGTTTTTGTCAAAATACTCACTTAATCCTCTTTCTACATGAGAATATATTTCAAAAGCCTTTTTGAACTCCCCTCTGTTATCATAAAAGAGTCCCATACCTATATTATTAATAAGAGCTACAGGAATATCCTTTCCATAAATAGAATTTGCCAAAGACTGCGATTTTTCCATATAAGCTTTTGCTTTATCATATTCCCCTTGTTCCATATAGGCTAAATAGATACTTCCATAAATTCCAATTAAGTCTTTTGACCTTTCCCCTACAGTTTTTACAATATAGTCTTTTGATTCGAAAAAAGAATTCAATGCGTTTCTATAATCATCTTGCAGCATTTTCAAATAAGCTTCATTATGCTTAATTTGAATCATATTATACTCATTCCATAGTTTGGCATTCTTGTAAATGTCCTTTATGGTATCTAATTCAGCTTGTGCTTTATCATACTCTGCAAGATTAGTATATACTTGATATTTCACACTATGCCCATCTACCAAAGACAAATGTTTATCTCCAAATTTCTTTACCAATAAAGATATTGCTTTATCAGCCAATTCATTTGCTTTATGTAGTTCTCCCATAGATGTGAAATTTTTTGCCAATTGGATACTTCCACTAGCAAATTCAGGATGCTCTTCACCTAAAATATCTTGATAAATTTCCATTGCTTTACCAAAACATTCTTTGCTTTCTTTTATTTTCCCCAAAGAATTATATGCATTACCTTCCAATATAAACATATCTGCAACAAAAGTATTATGCTTTGACGATCGTTTAATTATAACATTTTTTGCGACCTCACAAGTATCTATAATTTCTTGATATTTGCCAACTACATCCATGCATTTTATCACACCCTCATAAGCAGAACTTATAGTGAAAGTATTTAAATCATCTCTTCTCGTTACTTCTTGAGCTATTGAAGCAAACTGTTTCTGTGCATTTTGATAATCAGTCTTTGTCAAAAGGATAAACGCAAGTCCTATCTTTGCTTGCCAAAATGCATTTTTATTTACGTTTTCGACAAACGGAGCAGCACACTTTTTAAAATAAGTCGCAGCTTTATCAAATTTTGCCTGAACATTATAGACAAGTCCTAATCCTAAAAAAGAATCATAAATGCTTTTTGAATTATTTTCGTTATGTTTTTCCAATAACTCTAAAGCCTTCGAATAGTAATTCTCCGCCAAGTCATATTCACTTAATCTTGTATAAACATCTCCCAAGTGGTTGTAACAAGTAGCGCTTTCTTGAAAAGAATAGTCAGGCTGAGTATTAATAATATTGTATGCTTTTTGATAGTAAAATAATGCCTGTTTATAGTCTGTATAAATCTTCTCTAATAATTCACCTATATTAAATAGATATGTAATGTTTTTACTATCAAAAGTCAAACATCGTTCCATCTCTTTCAAAGCTTCATCATAATCTAGTTTATTTAATGCACTCTTTACCAAACCATCTTCCTCAAATAATATTCCTTGGATATCTGCATCAGCCTTTTCTGAATCTCGCATAGCTCGTTCTTTCCTTTGAGTGGCTTGGTCAAATGCTTTTTTCCTGTCCTCATACGTACGCCAATTAAGTAAAGAATCCGCTTTGGCATAATCTCCATTTTCCATAGCAATACTGATACTCTTATATCGCTCATCAAGACTTTCAAAATCATTTTTCTGAAGACTTTCACGTATATAATCATAAATTATTTCATCAAACTTATCTATTTTATCTTGTAATTCTGCTATTTTCTTATCTTTGTTAGAAATACTTATTTCTCCTTGTCTGCATTTATTCTCCAATCTCTTTTTCTCCCGTTCAAACTTTAGTTTTGCAGCTTTCAAGGCCTTTTCCTTTACATAAGAAGCATACTCGTCTAGTTCTTTATTTGACTGCATAACAATAGTCAAAGAAGTGTTAGGCATATATTGTAATTTATCATTGCAGTTTGGATATAAAAGTTTGTATTGCGAACCTTTGGGTCCTTTTACAGAAGTTATATAATATATACCATTTGCATTTCCAACTTTATCCAAAGCTAGTTCGAAATAGCCCTTTTCTGGAGTTTCCACACTAACTACAGGATTAACATTGTTACCAGAGCGTTGAATGATTGCTCCTACAATTCTCGTACTAGATTTGTTTACAAAACTCTGTGAACGCACAATTCCCTTTTGTATTTTACGACTAATCTGTGCTGAAACTTTTGGTACACACATTAATGTAAGAACAAGTATAAGTACGCATTTCATCATATCTTTATTTATCTCAATATTATACATGTGGTTCCTTTACATGGCATAAAAATAACGCCCTTATAATTACTGCTGTAAATTATATTATATTTATTTTTTTGGCGAAGCAAAGGAATGAAGAACTTAACATATCCTTTATTATCCGTTTTACATTTTAATCCATCAATTAATAAATTTGCGTTAACCAAAGGTTCTTCATTTTTCAACACCATAGCACTAATTTCTCCATACTGTTTCGGATTTCTACGCAAGCTAATGTTATTGAATTCACCTAATTGCAAAGTTGTATCAACATCAAGACAATCAATGTTTTTTGCAACGATTCTAACCATACTCCCTTTCAAACTACCTGGTATTTGGGGATAAACTGCAGAATGTTTAATATCCAAGATAGTATCTACTCGTACATATTTGCTTGTTATTAACTTGATTTCTATGGATTTAATTGGGGGGAGAAATTTGCTTTCCTCAATGAACTTTACACTTATTTTTCCATCAAATGGTTTTTCTTTATTTTCTATGTATTTTGCAGTAAAAATAATTGCTAAACAAAATATCAAACCCAATAAGAAACGAAATAATAGAGTTTCTATATAGACTATTTTGTATCTTTTCCATATAAAGTCATAAGCATTAGGTATGTCCAAAAGAAGAGCTATCACTTTTGCAATAGCTTTTCGTTTATGAAATATCCAAAGATCATCGCCACAGTCGTTCAAACTTACTCCCAAAGCTGAGCCGTCAGGAAATGCCGACTTTAATTCTGGAGTAAAACATTCATTTTCCTTATTGCTATAAGGAATACCATTTACAACAAAAGGGATTATATCATTTTTTCGGTTATTTGCAATAAAATACCCAACTTCTGTTCTCACCCATGGAGCATTAGCAGAATTTGGCGAACACACAACTATAAGATATTTGGATTGATCCAACTCTTTTGTAACATCATTAATATTCTTTGCTACAAAATCCGTCACATAACGAAATATCCGAAATCTTCTTCGTGAGTTTCCTTCTAATTTGTTCCCT
>ULNV01019832.1_pt1 | contig 23405 bp, 18 predicted proteins | sample 1952011 | NCBI WGS metagenome assembly ULNV01 (sample SAMEA4835586, study PRJEB28245) | human gut metagenome | biome: gut microbiome; material: fecal sample | place: Denmark | collected 2008
CACTGGCCTTTATTTGTCTTTGCTCTAAGATGTGGATACACTGATACAGTATTAAGTTGCTCTATAGTTATCCTAGTTATTCTTATCTTTACAGCTTTATCTTACATCTTTACTGAGAAGAAAAATATTGACTACAAGGTAACAATTACCCTCTTTTTACTCTGCTTTGTTTCCTACTTTTACTTTCATCATAATGAAGGTAAGAATTACCTTTCAAACTATATGACACCTGAATTAGAGGATTTGCTAATTGAAAAGCAATATATACCATCAATTGCCTTTCAAAAAGGTAACCAAGCTGTATGGCATTATGGACTGCAAACAGAAACACCTAAGATCTTCTTTGTTGGAGATTCTAATTTAGGTCATTATATATGGTACTTAAGAAACGAAAATAAGACCGCCGTGTACACTCTAGCTCGTGCTGGCACATTAGCTTACGGAAAATACTTTACATACCTACAAACATTGGATTCAGATTCATTAGAAGAAAAATCTAATTACTATGATTTGTACAAATCAACTCTCAATATGTTGAAGGATGGCGACAAAGTTATTTTTTGCAATCGTTGGGAGATCTTTTATGAAATATACTGTACTAATAATAAACTACCAAAAGATGACAATTCATTAGAAAAATATGTAAACGAAGTTATAACAGAATTAAAAGAACAAATTCAACTACATCCAAAGCTAAGCTTCTATATTGTTGGTACATCATACGCTCCTAATTTTCCTTCAATTATTTTAACTAATATTGAGATTAGTGATTCTAAAGTTAAATACCTTATAAACAGCAAAAATGCAAAAATATTACAAAATTACAAAGATAGAAAAATAGAGCTGATAAATAACAAGCTTTCAGAGTTCTGTGAATCTACACCGAATGCCAAATTTATCGATAGAAATGTTCCTCTTGTAACAAAAGATGGGTTATTGCTTTGTAGTGGCAATGTAAGTCTTTTTCATGATCCTGCACATTACACCCAATTAGGAGGAGCATTCATTGCTAAATACATTATGGAGCAAATAGAGAAGTAAACCAAAGAACTATTGCTCACAACAATTAAACTCAAAATCAATGAATATAAATTGGATCCTTAAAAAAATGCAACAAAAAAAGTACAGAGTAGATTTGGATTTACTCAAAGGAATTGCAATTATTAGTGTAGTTTTCTACCATTTTTTTTCATTGTTGAATGCTGACTACGTAACGAATATTCACCTTTTTGATGGTGGATTTTTAGGAGTTGACGTTTTTTTTGTTATTTCAGGATTTTTAGTTGCTAAAGGTCTAAATTCACAATTAGATCAAGGAACATTTTCTCTAATTGGATTCTACAAAAAGAGAGTAGCCAGAATTCTGCCTCCTTTCTTGATAGTTTGCATATTTTCTTTAGCATTGGGATATTTTCTTGTTTTTCCAGAAGTATATAAAGAACTATCAAAAGAAATTATCAATTCACTCTTATTCAAAGTTAATTTATATTTTGCTCATAATGGCGGTTATTTTTCATTAAGCTCATCAGATAAGATATTGTTGCATATTTGGTACATCAGTATTCTTATACAATTTTACATTCTTTATCCTGTTATCTACTCTTTTTTTAACAAGTTTTTGGGAAATAGTAAAAGCAAAATTGCTGTAACCTTGCTTTCTCTAGCTTTATTTATACTTGCAATAGTGCTTCAAAATAAAAATAGTAGCTACCTATTAACTCAAACTAGAATTTGGGAACTGTTTTTTGGAGCCAGTTTAAGTTTTTACAGTAACAACGAAAGACTAACAAATTCTCTAAAATTAAAAAATAGAAAGATTATCCATAATTCTCTGTTTACATTAGGTCTTATCTTAATAATTGTATCTATTTTTTCCACAAGTCTTACAAATGGTCAGTGGTTGGTATCAACATCTTTTGCAACTGTTATTGGTACAATGCTTATAATTTTATGTAACGTAGACATAAACACTAAATTGGTAACTCCTTTTGCAATATTGGGCAAATCCTCTTACTCTTTATATTTGTGGCATTGGCCCTTAATCATTTTTATTTTAAAGTGTAAATACACTAACGATGTTGCTCTTATATTAACAATCGCTGTGGCAGTGACATTGTTTTCATATTTGTCATATAAATTTATAGAGACATCTAAAATTACCAACAATATTTTGGTTAATCACTACATGTATATTCCATTATATGTTTTGTTGTTAATATCTGCATGGTTAATGAGCCATAATGATGGAGCTAATTATCTTTCCAAATTCATGAACAATGAAATTAAGATAATGGTTAAGGATGGACCTAAGCTTGATGAAAGATATACACCTCACAACTTTCTTTCATTAAATGGAACCTCTGTTGAACAAATGGGAGATCAGAAAGAGACTCCTCATATATTTTTTGCTGGCGATTCTCACCTGGAGCACTTTGTTTATTTCTTAAAAAATATCAACAAGACTCCAATCTATGTTCTCTATATGAGAGGTGTACTTGCTTATGGTGATGAATTTGCAAATTTAAAAGCCCAGATAATCATGGGGCCTAAAGAAAGAAAAACTTTCAATTCATTATTTACTCAAGTGTTATCTAGACTTAAAGATGGTGACACAGTAGTGTTGTCTAATCGCTGGGATGGATATGCCATGTTCTACAACAAAGAACATAATCTAGAGTCAAATGATGCTAACTTTAAAAAGTTTATTGCAGCTATGATTTCTGATCTTCAGCAAGTTGTCAGAAATCATCCTAATCTAAAGTTTTACGTATTAAGTCAAGGCATCACTCTCAATGACAAGATCCTAAATTGCCTTAAAATTAACCTAAATGACTCCATTTTGAATAAAGTTCTAGACAGTAACGAATGTAAAGTAAGTAAAGACTATCAAGCTAAAACCAGAATTACTATAGATCATGCTCTATATGATTTAGAAAAGAATAATAGAAACGTAACAATTATCGATAGAAACAAAGCAATAGAGCTTGGCAATGGCTTTTACAGAACGGTTGATAACAATGTGCCATTATTCTTTGACCAGAATCACCTATCTTCACACGGTGGCGAAGTTATAGGTGAGTACATTATGAAGACTATCAACGAAAAGAAATAGTAACGATTTTGCTTGATGCTGTAGGTCTGATCTTGTTAGTTCATATTGTTAACAAGGTTCTGATATTCGAATAAAGCGAAAAACAACACAGCAGTGAAATGAGCTTATTCAAATTTTGTTTATTACAAACAGATCTTCTATTTTCAAAAATTATCATACATGATACAACAATGATGATTTCACTGAAGATAGAAGGTCTACTTAAAGATGCAAACACTGTTGGAGAAAATCCAACACTTGCCCTTAACATATTGGCTAGAGCAAATAAGCAAATAAGGACTGTCTTGACTTTGTAGTTAAATCCGGCTTTTACAATAAGAAATAAAATTAAAAAATCAAAAGACAGTAAAAGTAGCAAAGACACTAAAGGAAAATCATAGATAAACGTTCCATCTAACAACACCCCAGCAGCTTTCATATTCACTCTGACTGGCAATCTTAAAATCAAATAAATAATGACGAGAATTGCCATTACCATCCACAATTTCTTTTTGTATAAGAAAAACAGAATTGCTGTTAAAAGGACAAGAAAGAAAGGTTCAGAAAAGTTTAAAAAGTATAAAGTTGAAGATATCCCCAAGTATACCTTATTAAAAAAGCTATAGTCAGAAAACTCAGGCATCCATTTAGCTGTTTCTGCAACCAATCTTAAGTGATTGCCAGGACACAAGGCACAGTTTAAAAGTCCGAGAATTGATAGAAATAGAACTACAAAAGCTAAAGACTTATGCTTATTTTTAATTACTAATAAAGATGAAAAAATAACCAATATCAAAGACATTTGCTCATGATTTGAGGCAATAATGCTGCAGATAACTAATGCTATTGCAATGAACAATGAAGCTCTTTCATCTTCTAACAAAACTCCAACAATAAAGATCCCTAACACAGCAGGATAGTAGTAATTTACTGTTGTTGCAACTAAACCTGCTGATTCAAAATTGTAAAAAGGGAAAAGAGATAAGAACAGCAATACCAAAGATAAAGACAAGTCTTTAAAAATCAGTTTTAATGAGTAGACATTTAATAAAACAAAGGCAACTGACACCACTCTAAAGACATAATCATGCTTGCATAAAAATGGCAAAACGCTTTCTAATAAGACTCTGCCAGACCAAGTCATATATCTTTCATTTATCAGCCAATTTAATGAAAATGACTGCTCTTTAAAATAAGTTACGTCATCGTTACTCAAAGGGACAAAAATGAAAAAGGATAAAGCAATTACTACAGACAAAATTGCCATTAGTCTAACTACGTTACCTAGAAAGACATCTGTGTTCTTATTTAGAAAAAGATCAGTATTCAATTAAATTTACTCTGATAATTGTTTTATGATTGAGTGTGACTGTTCTCGTCACTACATGATTCAATTTACTTTTTAAAAACTTATATAGTTTAAAATGAACTTATGTAAATTTACATAAACAAAATACGATAACAAAATAGATATTTTGCTACGATTTACATTGCTTTGCATTAAAGCATAGCCTGCACATATGATAAATAGACTTTGAGAGAATATAGAAGTTCTAACTCCTGAAGCAAACACAGTTGGAGACAGACCAATAACTCCCCTTAAAGCAAATGCTAAAAGGATCATCACTATAATTACAACTCGATTTTGAATAGAGAGATTTAACTTTAAAGCAATCACTAGTAAGGCTATTACATAAGCAAAAAATATGATTAGTGTAAATGATGGAAAGCTATTAAGCCAAGTCGCATTTTCTAATAACTCTGTTGACTTAAATACCTTTCTTAAGATTTCTTGACATAGAATTAAAACAATCAAGGACGTAATTGTCCATCTTAACTTATTAGTAAGACAAAGAACTAGAACTACCAGACAAAACACAAATGGTAGATTATTATGATAACAAAGATTGAAAAAAGTCGTGGTTACGCCCATATACATTTTTTCAAAAACTGAAAATTCAGCAAACTCTGGCATCCAATTGTGCATTTCCAAAGACATTCTTACAGAGTTTCCTGGAGACATAAGTATGAAAACAAGACTTAATATTGAAATTACCAGCGTCTCTAAAGCTATAGAATTGAGATTCGGTCTTGATTTAATAAGAGCAAGTACAGAGAATGTGAAGATAACAACAACACATTGTTCATGGTTACAGGCAAAAATTCCAATAATAAGAATTACAAAAGACAATAACAAATTAAGTTTACAATTACTGTAGATTGCTGCACATAAAAACAATGCAAGAACAATTGGAAAGTAGTAATTCAAAACAGTAGCAGCAAAACCAGCTGTTTTCATTTCATAGTAAGGTAGCAAGGAAATAACAGCAAAACAAAATAGCAAGTGTATTAGAGAATTTCCTTTTAACAGCTTTAATAGAATAAATGGGGATACAAACAGAAATGCTATACATGTTATTTTTAGCAATAATGAGTGGTCCACAAAGAATGGAATTAGAACGTCAATAAAGACTCTGCTAGACCAGGCTAAATAACGTGTATTTATAATCCAAGACCAGGTAACATTAACTGTCTTAAAATAAGCAAGATCATCACCAGATAACTCTGACTTCAAAAAGTATGAGATTAAAAAAGCAAAGGAGATTACAGTTAAAACAAGTAATAGAGTTTTAACTGTTTTTTGAAAATATTTGTTTGAATACAAAGATTCTGTATTTTTTAATAGAACAAACATAGCTACTCTTTTTCAATCTCATCCATTAAATATTTACCAACTAAAACACCACCTTCAGAAGAGAAATGAGCTTCATCAAAGAACAGAGGAATTCCTTTATCTGAATAAGTTCTGTAGAAACCATTATTTAACTCAAGAGGTTGGTTTCTTTCAATAAAATGCAGGTTTTTATACTTCTTAGTTAATTCTTTGAAGGTATCATTCAAAGAATTTACCTTATCATCAAAATAATTCTTTGTTGATTTACACTTATCTGTGTTGAGCAAGTTCTTTAAGAAACTGTCTTTTAAATCAATTTTCAGACAAGCTACAACCTGATTACTTACTAAAATACCCTCACCAACAATGTAAAATTCTAATTCTGGATGTAGTGCTATTTGTTCTGTAATATCATCAACCAAGACTTTTACATACTTTGGAAAGTTATAATCCTTATTTCTAAGATTGTTATCTAATAAATATTCTGTATAGTAAAGGTCCCATCTATTTGCTAAAACCACCTTATCTCCAGGCTTGAGCTTGTTCAACATTTTTTTATACAAATCATAAAATGTTTGTCTTTCTTTCAAACCAATAATTGATTTTACCTTGTTATTAGCAAAGTGTTTTCCATAACCGATTGTAGCTTCAGACACCATAGAATAAACAGGAACTTTATTGATATTTTCTAAATAATAGTTGTAATGCTCATTATGGCTGTCACCTATAAAAAAGATGTGAGGAGTTTCTGTCTGTAAGCCATAATGCATCACATGAACATTATTTTTTTGCATAAAAATAGATGGTTGATACTCTTTTGGCAGTTCTAAACTTTCATTTACCATCATCGAAAGTTCTTTTACCATGTACTTTTTCAAGTAATTACTACCATCTGTTTTAGTGATTCCTAAACCTGAAAGATATGCTAGTACGAATAAGAGTAAAGCAAATTTAAAGTTAAACCTTACTTTCTCAACATATCTATAGCTTACAAAAGAAACAAATGTAAGCACTAAAAGCAATACAAGAAGATTAGATAAGGAAATAGACAAATCAAGTCTTAAAGCAAAGATAATTAAAGGCCAGTGCCAAAGATAAATTGAATAAGAAGACTTACCAATGCATTCAAAGTAAGATAACTTTAAGATTGAGTTATTTGTATTTAGTGCTAAAACTAATAATGTAGCAATAACAGTTAAAAGTGAAACGTATGGAGTCCAAGAATTCACGCTATAAAGAGGAACTAAAAATACTGAAACTATGACAACTAAAAAGGAGAAAAGCTGCAACAAATATGCACTGATAATCTTACTTACAACTCTAGATAAATTCGATGAAAACAGGCATAAAGTTGCTCCTGCTAGCAGTTCCCATAATCTAAATTCAGTTAATAAATAACCATTCTTTGAGCAAAAAAAAGGATAAATCAAAGACAGAATAAAAAGAACCAATACATTGTGCTTAAGGTTATTTGAGCCAAACAGCTTGTTAAACAAGACAATAACTAATGGCCATACAATATAGAACTGGAAAGTAATACAAAGGTACCAAGTATGAAGCAATAGTTTTCCAGATGAATCTAGTGAAAAATATCCGCCATCTTTAGAAAATCTGTAATTTCCTAAAAGAGTCAAACACTTTTTGATCTCTAGACCTAATTCTTTATAGATTTCAGGAAAAACTAAGAAATATCCTATAGCAGCAACCACAATCATCATTACAGCTAACGGAGGCACGATTCTTTGAAAGCGTCTAATATAGAAATCTTTAAATGAAAAATCAGATTTAGTTAACTTGTAACAAATGCCAGATGTTATCAAATAGCCTGAAATCACTAAAAATATATCAACACCGACATATCCACCGCTAAATAAAGATACTGATGTCAACATACTTGCATTAGTAAGGTCAAAGAAGTGATACAAAACTACAGCCATAATGGCAACAGCTTTTAGTAAATCAACATCATGACGTAGAATTTTAGGCATATACACTTTTCCAAATTTACAATTTCGTATGTTAGTCTTACTCAACAATACGATATTTCTTAACTCAATTTCTTCAATTGTTCTTCAATTTTATAATAACTTGCTACAAGGTAAGATTTCTTTCTACATTAACTAACAGAACAATATCAGGCTTTGCTTTATCAAAAACAGGTTTTAAAGGATGAGTATACTTACTAAAACCAGGAACATGAATTACCTTATAAAAGTAATCTGACAGGTAGCTCTTTAAAGCATATCCATAAGAATCAGATAAAAGCAAAACAGTTCTTTTATCTTTAGCATTCTTATTAACGATTAAAGTACCAAAATATGGTTCTTCAAAGTTTAAATTGGTATTAGATAAAAGCTTATCAGTATTGAAATCGTAAACTTCGACTACAGGCAAGTTATCGCGAGTAACCTTAACCTCATCTAAATAACCTGTTTTAGGCTGTGCGATGTTTCTGACAAGATCTCCTTTTTCATGTTTTGAAAATGAAAGTTGATAATCATAAGGCTCATAATTATCAACTAAATAGGGCATAAAGTAATCAAATGCAACCTTTGCACCTGCTAAATTCCAATGAGTGTCGTCAGTATAATAAAGAGCTTTTCCTTTAAGAGAAGATTTAGCATTTCTTAAAGCATCATAAGGATCAACAAGCGTAAAACCATTATCTTCAAATACAGCTTTAAATTTAGAAAACAATCTGTATTGACCTGGTTTTCCAAAATTGGGATCCATATATTCTGGATAGATTCCGTGTTTATCTGGACCTACAATCACGTACAGAGGTGCATTAGATAATTGAGTTAACTGTCTTAAAAAAGGAATTTCCTTTTCATTTACATACTTTTCATAGGGCTTTTCATCAACAGGAAATGTGTGCTGTTTATATACATTAGTAAGCGAAGCATCCAAGAAGAATAACCATCCATCAAGACCTGCAATTGAAATTTCACTCTTATCAAACTTAAAAAAAGAAAAGTAATTATTAAATACAGGGAAAAACTCTTCTTCGAATTTAACTTTGTAAAATATTCTGTCAGTTACATACTTTTGTAAATTTGAAAAGAAGTGAGCTTTTCCAAACTCAGGAAAATCTGTAATGTTTCGATTCTCACCTTTTAAAACCAAATCACTAGGTGTTGTAATCATTCCTGCAACAGGAACAAAAAAGATTATTAAAAGTAGAAAAATTCTAATTATCTTCATCATGTTTCAAACCTAGAAATTAAAATAAATGAATGGATTTTGAGCACCAAAATACATTACAAGAATTGACAGAATAAACAGCACCGAGTTAAAACTATATGTAAGAGTGCTTATAGAAGCTTCTTTTGAATTTGAGGAATCAAATTTCTTAATAGTAATAAATGAAATTATTATACCTGCTACAAATGCAATATAGTTAAGTACTTTGTATGAGCAGATGCTTACATTACCAAAATTGTTAAATCCAAACATTACAGACAAGTAATCTACAGCCTGTGTAAGATTATCTGACCTAAAGATTACCCAACCTATTAAGACTACAAATACAGCATATAAATGAGTCAATATAGAAGGAATTCTCTCTAGAACTTTTCCTAAAAACAATCTTTCTAAGATTAAGAAGAGACCGTTATAAAGCCCCCATACTACAAAGGTAAAATTTGCTCCATGCCATAAACCGCATAAGAAGAAAACTGTAATTAAATTAAAGTAAATACGGCTTGTTCTTACTCTAGATCCACCTAAAGGTATATATACATAATCTCTTAACCATGATGATAATGAGATATGCCATCTTCTCCAAAACTCTTTGATCGATCTGCTTTTGTATGGACTCATAAAGTTTTCAGAGAATCTAAAGCCTGCTATTGCAGCTAAGCCTATTGCCATATCTGAATATGCAGAAAAATCAAAGTAGATCTGTAGCATATAGGCAATTGCTCCAACCCAAGCATCTAACATTGAAATATCGGTAATGTTATAAGAAAAAGCAAGATCAGCCATTGGAGCTACAGAATTAGCAATCAGGATTTTTTTATTTACACCTAAAATAAATCTGTATAGACCATAGTTAAATAAATTTGAATCATAGGTTCGATTATCTAAATCATCAGTTACCTGCTTAAATCTAACAATAGGACCAGCAATTAGATGTGGAAACATAAAAAAGTAAGTTAAAAAGTTTATAAACTTACTTTTACCGTTTAACTCACCGCGGCTTATATCAATAAGGTAGCTTACAGCATGGAAGGTAAAGAAACTGATTCCTAAAGGCAAAGCTCTGTGCTTAAAGTTTATGTTCTCAACAATTCCACTTTCTTGAAAAAGAGATACTATCCAATAGGCATATTTATAAAAAACAAGAGCTAAAATATTTATTACAACAAAAATTATTAGTAATAATCGTCTGCAAACTTCACTTTTAGATTTAGATACTTCAAGGATATATCCAAATAGATAGTTTAGAATACCGTAACAAATAAGTACTGTAAAGGAACTGTTATCACCGTCAAATGAGTAAAAGAAAAGGCTGACACCAATAAGAGAACAGTTTCTAATAATATTCTTTTTTTGCGATAAGAAGTCTATTACTAAAAAAAGAGGAAATATAAAAAAGATAAAAGGTAAACTTGCAAAAACCATCTATTTTCTCAAATTATTCGAATAATTTTCTACAACTATCAGTTCTAAATCTGGATTGAAACGTACGATTCAAGAAACAATATATTCCTTGTAATTATACTTTTTCTAACTTTATTTTTAAAACCTAAAGTAGATGAAAGGGTTATAAGTTGATGACGCAATAAAAGCAGTGCACACAAAGAACAGCACTAATAAGATAAAATCATAGCCGTATAGTAAAATTGCCTTACCTGAAGATGTTCTATCAATCATTCTTGAACATACTGGTGTTGACAATATAATGCCTGCAATAATTGCTACTAAAGGGATTGTATCAACGTAATACAAAAGTGTGTAAAGTTCATTCTTAACATCAAGCAAACCTAACATATTTTGCATATATTGTACTGCATATGTGAGATCATCAGCTCTAAATAATACCCACCCGAAGATAAATGCGAGAATGCAGTAAATATGTAAAAGAGCATTTTTATATGCTGATCTTTTTATTTCTTTATTAAGCCCAAAGTACCTTTCTATAATAATGAAGAAAGCATTCCACAATCCCCAAACCACAAAGTTCCAACTAGCTCCATGCCATACACCTGTAGCCAAGAAAACAATAAACAAGTTCACATAAGTTCTTTTAGGACTGATCCTATTACCGCCTAAAGGAATATATAAATACTGTTTAAACCATGTTGATAAAGAGATGTGCCAACGACGCCAAAATTCAGTAATTGTTTTGGAGATATATGGATAATTGAAGTTTTCTTTAAACTTGAAGCCGAAAATATGTCCTAAACCAATGGCCATATCGGAGTATCCTGAAAAGTCAAAATAGATCTGCAAAGTATATGAAATGGCGCCAATCCAAGCAACTGAAGTTGAGAAGTTCTCCGGATTCTGAATAAAGATCTTGTCAGCTATCTCTCCACAAGTATTTGCAATCAGCATTTTCTTAGAAAGACCAATAATGAATCTTTTGACTCCATAGATCAGATCCTCAAAATGTACTTTTCGATTATCAAGTTGGTCACAAATTTCCTGATACTTAACAATAGGTCCTGCAATTAATTGAGGGAATAATGTAATAAAGAGCGCTAACTTAAGTATGTTCTTTTGAGCCTTAGCTTCTCCCCTATAGATATCTACTAAATAAGATAGTGATTGGAAAGTGTAAAAAGAAATACCTAAAGGAAGAACTACTTTTACTAGATCAAAGTTAACTTTAAAAACGTACCCAATATTTTCAACAATAAAGTTGAAATACTTAAAATAACCAAGTATAGATAGATTTAATAATATTCCGACTGTTAATACAAATTTGTTTTGAAAGGATGAGCGATTGCTAGAGTTTTCAATCAGGATACCAACGACATAGTTAATTAGAATGGTAAATAACATTACCAATAAGAATCTTGGTTCTCCCCAGGCATAAAAGGTAAGTGAGGCAATCAATAAAACAGTATTATTAAACTTCTTTGGTAAAACAAAGTAAATTACACAAAGAATCGGCATGAAGACATATATAAATGTCATAGATGAAAACAACATTTAATCTTTTCCTGTTTTATTTGTTAAGCATCGAATACTTTTATTTACAACGTACTTATTTCTTTACAATTTCGCTCATCACTGCGTTAGTAAAATAAGCAACTACAACATAATCGACTTTTTTACCATTAAGATCTTTATCTACATCGTACAAAGATGTTTCTATACTGTTACCAGCATAGAAATTATATTGCCAAGTATCTTTGGCAAAATAAGCTATCATTCTTCCTGTGTTAGCCACATATGAATTACCTACAGTTAGCACAGTCTTTTCAATCAAAGGTGATTTATTATCGTATTCATATACTCTAAAACGTTTTTGCTTATGCTCAATTTGCTTTGTATATTGCAATGTTGTAGATAAGTAATAGTAAAAATCCTTTAATTTACTAATTTCACCTTTTGAGCGAATAGCTAATCTTTGATAAGAGACACCTCTCATGAACATAGGCTCAATTGAGTAAATATCCATAAAGCCATGTCTTTTTTCAAAGGTAGGATCGGTTATAGTATTTAAAGGCTTACCTGTTAAAGATGAAGCGAAAGATTTTGCTGCTAAATATGCAGCCCATTCAGTTTGATGATGATCATCTTTGTAATAAAGCAATCTATTAGGATACTCTTGTTTGCTTTTAACAAATATTGGTGCCAAATCAATAGCTTTTAAATTATCAAAACCACTGTCATTAAAATATTGAGCGATTTTGTCTGACTCATTTAAGATAACAAGTTCAGGATTTTTATAAATTGATGTTATGGCCTCATTGTAAATGTAGGACTTGAAAGGATAAATAAGCACATATACAGGACAGTTATAATGCTTTGAAACTTCAATCAAATTCTGCTTTTCTTTTCTTAATAGCTTTTCATCTGCTTTTAACTTTAGCAAGCCGTCAACAAAGTACCAGTCATCATTTACACCGTAAATTTTACCTTCAGCTGAAGGCGCAACTCCTACTTTATTGAAAGAGTAGATAAAATCTTTAATTCTGATGAATAAATGGCGCTGACCAAATCTATCATTAAAGTAAGTATCAAGCTCAGTACCAAAATTTAGATTTAACTTATTATCAGAAGTTAAAATTGAAGGTAACTTTGCCAAGATTCGATTTTCAGTTCTATCAAGATCTTTTGAATAATTAAGACCGACTAAAGGCACCTGAAGTACAAAAATAAGGATTAAAATCATCAAAAGATCTGGAGTCTTAATGTTATTCCTTTGCTTTTCAGAAATAAAAACTCTTAAGAAAAGATAGAATAATAAATAGATAAAGATACTGAAGGAAATTAAAGCCAGATAATTAATTCTATAAAAATGTATTGGCTTAATTTCAAGCTTATCTTTATTAGTTATTGAAAAATAATCATCTAGATGTAAAGAGATAAAATCTGAATTGATACTCTTCTTATCTAAAGAACTGCCTTTTGACTGGTTATTGTTTACCTTGATATAAACAGGTACATTAGATAATACAGTGTCTTTCATCCCCTTTAAGGACACAGAAACAACCTGAAGATTTACAGATGTACTGCTGTTATCTGTAGATGAGTGAGTTATTTTGTTAGAACCAGTTTTAACTCCAACTTTTGGAGATTCAAACTCGAATTTGAAATATCTTAATTTGGTTAAAGCAGGGACAGGAAGTTCAAATTGAAGATGGTTCTTTCCCTTATTTAATTTGATAAGGTTACTTGTTGAAACTTTTATAGATGAAAAGTTGCTATCTGTTGTATTTGCAATTGAAGAACCTTTTACAACTAACTGCACCTCATCACTAGATGCTAACTCAATATTAACTTCAACACAGTGGGTTGCATAAATTGAATTAAAGTTAATAACAACCAAAAGTGACAATATAAAAATCATCACAAGATAAACTATTTTATTAACTTTATTTTTAAAAGGTAAAAAATGGTACTTCATGCTATTTACTGTGTATCAATTACAATTCAACGCTTTTATGTAAATTCTCTTCAATAGGAGATATGTTCAATTTTAGTTCAACTAAAATATCAGTAACTGTACATCATGCTTAATCGAATTTGAAAACTCACAGATGAACCATATAACTGTATAAAAACAATAGAACTGAGACTTAGCGGTACTACCATTTCATGAGTTATAAGTTTCAAGGCCACATAGTTTATTGCTTACATTTAAACTTCATCTTTAAACCTAAAAGACATAGCACATAATGCTCATGGTAATAAGTTAAAGAGAAAAGTCTTTGTAAGAATGTCAGATGCTGATGCTCAACTCCATCATACTTAATGCAATATTTTCTATCAGACTTAAAAAGTTTCTTAATAAACTTTGAGCTATGAGATGTCAAAGACTCTAAGTGTTTAACCTTAAGGTTAGTGATTAAATAGTTTTGTCTTCCTGCCTGCTGATTTCTTCTAAAAAGGAAATGATCACCATAGAATACCTTTATTTCATTTGGTATTTCAAAATAGTTCTCTTTTTTACCAAAGTAAGCTGAACCCCAAAAGCCAGCCATCTTATCTGACTTTTCAAACTTAATATCTGTATCTTCTGGATAAGAATCAAATTCACTCTTAGGGGTATTTGTAGCACAGTCGATACCGGCAAGACCTACAGTTTCATCTGATGTAGATAAGAATTTATCAACAGCTATAAAAAGATTCTTAGGGAAAATAATATCGTCATTTAAAATGCCAAAGAAAGGAATTTCTTTTGAAGATAACTTAATACCTAAATTCCAGGCAGGATTTACAAAAAGATTTTCCTTTTGAGCAAAAACTTTTACCTTTTTTAAATCAGTCTTAAAACCTTTGCATGAATTATCAATAACTAGAATTTCCCCTACAGAATCATCACCATCAAGTTCTAACAACAATTTATTTAGAACTTCAAGATCTTTTTGCATTGTAGGAATAATAATTGAAAGCATAAATCTCCAATATCAAGAATTCTTTTTACTTAAGCTAAAGCCTAAGTTCATAGACCAAACAATCTAGATTACAATAACATCATTCTCTTGATTACTTATTATTTGGCTTTGGTAATCTTATTTTCAAACATTTACACAGGACTAAGTAACGGTTATCTGATTTATCTTCAATCCTAGAAAAGAACCTTACAAACTTAGAAAACCAGCGATGTCTTAATTTAAACATAAGAAATCTACAGTATGAAGAATGGAAGAAAAATCTAAATGACTCGTTGAATCTACTGTAAGGATCTGCAATTGAATATCCTTGTGAAGTTACTAACCATCCAAAGACTCTTTCCATGACATGAGCTAAATCATTCTCATTTTTTCTGTTTACAACCGCAAATTGATTTACATCAAAATTCATTTCTTGAAGAGGCTTAAAGATAGCCGCTCTACAAATAAACATGGTACCTGCGACGTATTTTACTTCATCATAAGGATTTGCAGAGATCCCGACTTCAGACAACAGCTTTCTTGCCTCGTTAAGGCAATAAACTAAATGTGGATTATATGTAGTTTCTCTTGTTCTATCAAAGAGTCTATGATTGTTAATCATACCTACAGAAGGATCCTTAAATGCTTGAAGACTTTTATCAAAATTCTCTTTTGAAGATATGAATGATAGCAGCATATTTCTCCAGTACTGACCTCTAAAGAAATATTTATTATCAATAATGGCAACAATCTTGCCCATATCTCTTTTAGTATGAAGCTTAATTAAAAACTCGTATTCATCAAGATTTACTGTCTTTAATGCTTTAATAAAAGGCCAAATGTCATAACCTCTATTTTCACATAGCTTGACCTGAGCATTTGGATAGTGTTCTTTTACTTTAGATGAGAGCTCATCAATGTTACTTGTTGTAGTAACAATAAGATCAAATGAATCTTTAGGCAGATTTTGAATACAGCTATCTAGTAAACTCCACATTTCGTGGTAGTAGACATGAGCTATGACAAGGAATTTCTTCATTTAAATGTTTAGGTATTCTGTAAGATCTTAACTAACTCTGAAATTTAATGAATTATACCAATAATCAGCTTAACTTACTTAGAAAATCTAAGATCTTATCTAATACAATATCTGCACTATCAGATAATTCTAAAATGAGCCCCTTAGGATACACTGAGACTTGGTCTGCCTGACCTCCAAGATTAAAGCAAGCAACAGGAACATTCATTGATATTGCTTCACTTGTAGTATAAGAGAAAGTTTCTGCACAAATTGAAGGTATTAAAATTAAATCAATTTGATTCTTCTCAAGAAGATCTGGAAGATTTTCTCTTTTATATGTTCCTGTCACAACCATATTTTGAGGTGCATTCATATAGTCACCAATACAGAGTAAATTCACTTTTTTATGACGAAAATATTCTAGCGATGAAGAAGCGTTCTTCTCATAAATACAAATTGATGAAGCTTGATCGGAATCATTCTCTTGATTGGCAGATTCTTTATTCAATTTATCAATTGAAATAGACAATTGCTCAACTACAGCCTTTCCCTTAGGAATAGAATCAACCTTGCCTAATACAGCTAAATTTACGCAATTGTGAGGTTCAATGTTAACAGCTCTTAAAGGTCTTACTAAATGAGGTATCAACCTTAGCTTTGCTGATATATTTGGATAAAAGCGACTTACCAATTCACATGATGATTTAGAGAAACATACAACTTCATCGGCAACTTCAAGTAGGATCTTTTGCCACATTGTTCTCCATTGTGAAGGATTATCATACTCTCCATAGAATAGTTGATTCTCATAACCAGGTTGCTTGCGTTTATAAAAGTTAATGCAAGATAAACAATCATTTCCTGTTATAAAACCACAGAACTTATCATTAGAATCAACTAAGTTACAATTTGGACAAATTAAGAAAAAATCATGAACGTTATAGATTAACTTCAAACTGATATTCTTAATGCGTAAATGATTAATATAACTTAATACATCTCTAACATTTCTATATGCTACAAGGCTATTTATTACGATCTTTGTAAAAAAAATTTTGTCCAATAAAGCAGTTAACTCGTGAAATGATAAAGTGAAGCCAGTATAACATTCACAATTTGGACAAGAAATAACGAAACTGTCATATTGATGAAAGTACTGCAATCTTACGATGAGGTAACTATTTTTATATTCTTTAAACTTGTTGAGACTATAACTTAGAGTACCACCACCTAATCCTTGATCGATCCATAGTAGAACTGGCTTTAAAGAAGCATTAGCTGTATTTGTCAGAAAATCTGAAAAGCTCTGAAACGAAGTGAAATTACTGTCATAAAAAGGATAATCTGAATAACGTTTAAATTTAATTATAAATTTATTGAAGATTGTAATTTTTCGACAATAAAAAGAACTTTCTATTGAATACAGTGATAAACCAAAAAACAATAAACTTAGCCTTTTGACTGAACTACATCTGTCAGAAACAAATCGAAACATAGCTATTCTTAAAAGAACGATTTATCAATTCCAGTAGAAATAGTAAATCAGAAAATAAAAAATAATTTGTAACAACTCAGAACCTACCCTAAAACGATCTCAGCCTTACCATTAAAAGCAGAGGTTAAAGCTTCAAAGGCATCTATACCTTGTTTCCTGGCTGTGCTGAGGTAGGATGTGATCGTTAGGTAGGTCTGAGCTCCTTTAATTGAACGAAAACGTCCTGAAACCTTTGATTTAGTTTTTACATTGCGAACATCTCTTTCAGCCTGATTATTGTCAAAATGTACAGCAAAGTTATGAATAAACAGACATACCGATGCCTTGAGTTTAATCAGACTCTCAATCAGTGAACGTTCTTTACTTTTCTTACGTTTGCCTCTTTTTATAGGCTCCGTATTATCAGGTGGAGGACATTCTATATTGGCATAATCCATGATTTCATCATATTCTCGCTCTAAAGAGCTGATATGAGAGTCTTTTAAACTGATTTTGGTTCTGCTCTATAGCTTTTTCTTTAGCAGTTTTCATGGTTAAAAGCAGATTGCTCAGTCTCTTTGCCCATATATGAGAAGGATTATTCTCACTTGCTGCAATTAACTCTCGTAGCAGATGAGCACAGCATACAGCGTGACTGATGTATTCAAATCTCCAATAAGAGCCTCAACACTCATGAACAGCAGTACCAGTAAAATTGTTGATCACACCATTGTCAGCTATTCCTACCTGTCCACTTTTCTTGTTGACTGTAAGGCACGTATATTTCTCATTTGATGAGTTATGCCCCCATTGAGTAGAGTCTTCAACTCTAACTCCTGTCTCATCGAAATTAACTACTTTAGAGCCTATTAGTAACTCTCTGATTTTCTGAACTACTGGCTTTACCTTAAGTGCACATTTCTCAATCATTGAGCAGATTGTTACCTCTGATAGAGTTACATTGAACATGCCATCAATTACGGTCTGTATTCTATCGGTACTTACAGCTCCGAATGTGCTTAAAAGTCCTGATATCGCAGTAAAGCTATCTCCATACTGAATATAGCCCCTTACGTTCTCAGGAAATTCTCCCTTGAGCTTTGACTCTTAACATGGACAGTCTATGGCTTTGACTGCTTGAACTTCTATGTTCTTAGTATTGATTACTGCTTCTACCACATATCTCTTTTCAGTACATTCAAATACTTGTCCGTTTGCTGAGCATGAGCATAGATATGGAAAGGTTTTACATTTTCTGGTAAATGTACATTTACCTCATCAGGTTCATATCGGAGCTTCATGTTCACTCCTTTATGACCTTCCTGTCCACCTGTCTTTCTTCCAGTCTTCTCTCTTAGACTTCTGTTTTTATTTACTTTCTTATAGCCATCACTTGATGGTGGTTTTGAGCTGTTGTGTGAATCCATGTTCAGTTGTCGTTGCAGGTCTTTTATGTTTTCCTGCAAGTCTGAAATTGTTTGCTTCAATCTAGAAATAGTTTGTTCCGTGTATGAAATGATAGCGGTTTGCTTATTATTCTGCTCCATAACTCCTGAGAACATGGCTATCATCATTTTGATGATGATTGACAACGAGAGCACTAGTACAGATAAATCTGCTGGAGCTTTATCTTTTGCTCTTTGCAAATCTGCCCTGCATTCAGTTTTAACTCGTTGAAATCCATTTAATCACCTTAGCTTTTTCTACTGCTGTTATTATACCAACAGCGATTTTTAGCATTAGTGATAGCTCAATTTCAACTTGATGAAGCATTTCAAAACGATCTGCAACGATCTTTTAAGATCGCTACAGATCGATTATAAGAGAAAATGACAAAACAAAGGTCTTAAAAAGCAACCCTCTATAATCGCGTTATATGCGTTTATAGAGCGCTTTTGAACAACCTTAAGAAAAAAGCATTGAAACCGACTTTGTGAGCTTCACAATGTAATTTTCTAAAGAACTCACTGACAGTAAAAGACAGTGTAAAAAGCTATTGTGCTACTCAGAACCTCTTATGGGGGCAGAGTAGTTACTAAAATTTTTAAAAATTACAAAAATCAATCATTTTTCAATAAACTCAATATCAGAAAAATTTATTCTTTTAGAATGCTTCTCAAATACTTTAAAAGTATGATCGTTACTTATATCATTTCCACAAAAGAACACTTTTATTCTTTTAAAAAATGAGCACTTTTGAGGGTTAAAACAGATCCTTAAATTCTGGAGATGTTCTAAATCTCTAATAACATTTTTATAATAATCTTTTGTTACTACATAATTATTGCATTCATCAAAATGCCCTATAGAAATTATTAATGCTAATAAATACTTATCATTTACAAAAAGTGCATTTGTAGATGACACAAAATAAGGATAAACCAAATAACAACCAGGAGGTTCTCTTAGCTTAACAATTATAGGTTCACCATTCATCATAGAACGTAAGATATAATGGTCATATGAATTTTTGAATGTCCGACTCAATACAAATCCGATGTAATTATATTTAGAAAATAATAACAATAATGCAAAAGAAATTAATTCTGCAATGCTAAAAACAAAAGAAATTGCTAAAGCACAACCTAAATAATCAAACAGAGAAAAGTCTTTTGCATAAAACTTATCTGAATTTTCTTTTATCTCTTGTATTTGTAGATCTGGATTACGATTATCATCATTAGTTGTAATAATGGTATTAAAATAATCAGATGTCAGTTCATCATGGTTATTTCCATTAAAAGAAACAACTAAACCTATAAAAGCAATAGTCAACGTTACAGCAAAGTATAACGACCTTTTTATAAGAAAAAAATAAAATTCATTTTTTCTCATTTTATTAAAGAGATAATATAAACCACTCAAACAAATTCCCAAAAACCAAGTAACATCATTTAGTTTCATTTTTATTCACATTGCATGCTGAAAACGTTTTTATATTTTTTATTAACTTTTGTAACAATCTTTTATTATATGGGTTTGTGCAATAATAGTTGTCTATTGTAACAACAAACTTGTCATTTTTTTTTATTTTGTATGCGACTTTAATTTTTTCAATCATTAAATTCTCTCTTAATTACTAATCTTCTGCATTTCAAAATTAATTAACAAAACACTTATAAATGTGGTCAAACACTACATTTATTGTTAAAAAATCGATTTCTTTATATGGCTATAACAGGTGTAGATCACAATGATGTTGAAGCCAAATTTTAACCTGTTTTAGGCAGATTTATCTGCCTTGTGTTGTGGCTCATTTTATTAAGCCACGACCAAAAGCCTCAGTTGTTACCAACAAAGGCGTTCTTTAACAATGTGATTCAGAAATAAGACTCTAACGGAGTTTTCTTTTGCTTTTAATCTTGCTACTTCGTCTTAATAGATTAGCAAGTTTGAAACTGTCATCTACTTGGTTCTCATGACCTGTAATTTCAAGGTTATCAGGTACATAATTACCTGTAGGTTCAAGATCTTTGTAAAAGATACCAATAAATCTTTCATCGTTCTTTATTTCTGACATATCTTTAGTAAAGAATGCTTTTAGGAACATGAAGTTGGTTTGAGCTTTTCTAGCTAAAATCTGTAAGCTTTCAAAAGACCATGGCTTGGATTGATACAGAGTAACATTGTCTCTGATGTAGCTTAAAACGTTACATGCCATTTTGGTATAGACATTAGAGTTTCTGATGTAATCCTGATTACGTAAAGGAAGTCTGTCCTGGTCAAAGGCAACATCAATAACCCAGTGTCTTGATTCAATCTGCCATCTTGCAAGGATGATGTCCTGTATGGTGTCAGCAAAACTCTTATCAAGACCGTCAGTGATAATGGAACTTACAAAGTATCTGCTCTCTACATCATCTGTATTGGAGACACCTGAGCATTTATAAGTTCTTGTGGTGTTAATTCTGATAAGGCTTTTAATGTAAGGCCATTTACGCTGCATTTCTTTAGACAGACCATGCTCTGCATCAAGGATAGTGATTTCCTTTTCCTCGATACGCCCATGGTCAGATGAAACTCTTTTGGAGCTTAAGACTTCACCTAAATATCTGTCAGCATCTGCAAAGGTAAAGGAGTCACAGACTTCTTCATACAGACATCCCTGATTGGATTTAAGACAGACCAGAAAGTCTGCATCAGCTTCAGTAACAGCTTTAAGTGTTGCAGCTCTCGTGTTGATGGCATCCCAGGTGAGAATGGAGTTTGCAAGGTTTAAATCCTTAATCATCTCCATAATGGCTAAAGCTTCATTGTTCTTTTTATCTACAGTTCTCTGACATAAGGTTACACCATAGGTGGATGAGAACAGTGATACCACATCATAGCCTCCGTTCTTTTTTGAGTCATTACCGTCTTTAGAGCTTCTTGTGGCTCTGATGTTCTGTCCGTCAGCAGCTATTACCTCTCTTTGAGCTAATGGAACTGAGCCTAGAGGTTTTAAGATGTTCTCTCTGTAGGAGACAAAATACTCAGAAAGAAACTTTACTGTTTCATCTGCTTTTACCAGTGCTACCACTCATCTTATGGACTGCTCTGATGGAACCTCATCGCCTAAACCGTAGATTAAAGACTGAAGCTGCTTTTTGTTCTTCTGCCAGAACAGTCTCTGTGTTCTGCTGTTATTACAGCCAGCCATTCTGGCAAGGATAATTACAGTTACAATGGTATACAGAGGGTAAACAATCAGAGATGTGTTTCTCTCATCTTTTAAATTCAATTCGACCAGTCTCTGCAGGAAACAGGCTTCGTTTGACTTTAAATCTATTGAGGTATCTTTGTTATCTGACATACTGATATTCTTATACTGGTTCATTTGTTACATACAAAGAATATTAATTATCTCAGAACAGTTTTGATCTCTGAATCACATTTTGAAAGAGCAAGGTTAGTGTTTTAACTAACTGATTAATTTATATTAATTTTAAATTTTACCAATTTACAACTTTGTGATATTCATCAAGTGGTGGATTGGCCATATAAGAGCTACTTAAGAGTTGATTTTGATTTTTCAATTTTTATGTCTGTTATTCCTAGAGCTTTCAAATACTTGGTAAGTTCAGCTTCAGACAAATATGCTCTTGGTCCTATAATTATTTTTGAAAAGACACGACCTAAAAAGGATTGCTCTGTTCTTTCATTATCTAATTCATTTAATTTAGATAAATTTACAGCTAATTTTTTTTCTATTCCTTTTCTTGTAAGTACATCTTTTGTATAAATAAGTTCTGTAGAAGCTTTTTCTAAAAGGTCTGTAGGGATGAAGAATATCCTCATTTCTTTTTCACTGGAAAAAGAATAATGCTTAAACTGACAGGCAATAGTTTGAATATTATCAAGCAATTCATCTTTTTTGCTATTTTCATAGTAGGAGCGTAAAGACACAATCAAATTTCTCTTAAATTTATCTGGATCTACATATTCAACAGGAGATAATTTTGGAGAAACTGTGGAATGTTTTTTTAACAAACCCAAAACAGGATCAATTAAAGAAATATTACTTACTAAACAGACTCCTGAACCTTTGTCACCATACCGCTCCCACTGTGAATTATCATCACTAGATAAAGAAAATGAAAACGAAAATGATTCTTCCAAAAGAGAATTTAACACTTGTTTCACTTTATCTACGCGATGATTCTGTAATATTTTCTTAAAACAGAACGCATTACTCTCATTAAGACTTTCTTCAAATGATTCTATCAATAACTTTCCTTCTCGATGATCATTCATATCTTTGAATTGACTCATTAGAATAACTTGATTTTCTAAGATTGATTGTAGTGCATAAACAGATGTGTAATGGCACAAATCCATATGGGTAAATTTATCATGGAACGACCACTCCCAATCTTTTTTATGCTCTTTTTTGTTTATGTTTAAATCAATTTGATTTACTAAACTTGCGTGCGAGGTTATGTACTCAACAAACTCTCTATCAAAAAAAATTGTCTTTACTGGTAATGTATTTGGTAACAAGATTTTCTAGAAATTGCAATTCAAACTCATAGTATCCCATCTTTTACCTTCTATTTGATTATTATCCACACAGAAGTATTACTATAGTATATATTATGGGGGGGGGTAGC
>ULNV01005655.1_pt1 | contig 23102 bp, 17 predicted proteins | sample 1952011 | NCBI WGS metagenome assembly ULNV01 (sample SAMEA4835586, study PRJEB28245) | human gut metagenome | biome: gut microbiome; material: fecal sample | place: Denmark | collected 2008
AGCTCCCGCACAATGGGGCTGGCTGCTACCACTTCCCCTACGGAAGCGGCATGAACCCAGATGGCATTGTGGTCTGCAATCTGCAGCAGCGTAGGCGTAGGCATGATGCCGGCACTCTGCTTCAGTCTGTCATAAAAACCTTCTTCAAATACAAGACGGTAAATCAGAAGGGGAATCTGGAGAATCCAGTAAGCCACCAGGCAGATGTTATAAAACCAATACAATGGGATATCTCCTTTGTCGGAACAATCAGGGGGAGAAGAGATTTGGGATTTGAGATTTGAGGGCTGAGGGTAGTTCTTGTTTCTTATGTCCAGCTGCCAATGTCTTGAAAAAACCGGGAAACTGGCTCACCAGCTCACTATCCCTCTTTCTTTTTGTCTTCCACCGAATCCTCTGCTTCTGTCACTTTGGCACTCATGGTGTAGAGGTCGTAGTAGAGACCGCCCTTTGCCATCAGTTCGTCATGGGTGCCCCGTTCGGCAATGACGCCGTCATTCAGCACCAGAATCTGGTCTGCATTCTTAATGGTGGAAAGCCGGTGGGCGATGACGAAAGCCGTACGGCCTACCATCAGTTTATCCAGAGCATCCTGCACCACTTTTTCACTTTCCGTATCCAGAGCGGAAGTCGCTTCATCGAGGATAAGGATTTTCGGATTTTTCAGGATGGCCCGGGCAATGGCGATACGCTGGCGCTGGCCGCCGGAGAGGATCAGTCCCCGGTCCCCTACCCTGGTATCAATGCCGTCAGGCAGTTCTCTGATAAATTTCTCCGCGTTGGCAGAGCGGACAGCCGCCCACACTTCTTCGTCAGTGGCATCCAGACGGCCATAGAGCACATTGTCCTTGATGGACGTATTGAAAAGAAGGGTATCCTGGGGCACCAGGCCGATCTGGTCGCGAAGGGACCCCAGATCCGCCTTTCGGATATCCATGCCGTCAATGTCGATTTCACCGCCGGTGATTTCATAGAACCTTGGAAGCAGGTTGGCAATAGTGGATTTGCCGGCCCCCGAAGGACCTACAATGGCAATGGTTTCACCGGGGTTGGCTTTGAAATTCAAATCCCTGAGGACCGGATGACCTTCTTCATAGGCAAACTGTACATGCTTTGCCTCCACCAGCCCTTTCTTCACTACCAGGGGCTTTTCATCTTCATGGTTCTGGTCTTCTTCCTTTTCATCAAGGATGGCAAAAACCCTGTCCGCTGCTGCCAGGGACTTCTGGATATTGCCGTAGCTGTCGGCAATACGCTTGATGGGGTTTGCCAGATTGATGGCATAAATAAGGAAGGCAATCAGCTCGCCGGCCGTCATAATGCCGTCAATGACAGACACGCCGCCGTACCAGATAATTACCGTAATGGCCAGGGCCGCCAGAAATTCCACTACCGGCGTAAGCTGGCTCTGCTGGCGGATGGATTTCACAGTTGCCTTGAAATTGTTCTGGTTCACCTGTCTGAACCGTTTCGTTTCATAGTCGCAGCGGTTGAAGCTTCGGATGATGCGGACGCCGGAAATGGTTTCCTGCAGCATGGCCGTCACATCAGCCAGTCTTTCCTGCACGCTCCGGCCGGAGGAATGGAGTTTCCTGCCGAAGAATTTGATGGTCACCGACACCAGAGGCACAATGATAAGGCAGAGAATGGTGAGCTTCCACTGGAGGTAAATCATGGCGGCAAAGGAACCGATGAAAATGGCTCCTTCCTGTACCAGCATGATGAAATCGGTGGTCATGGCCGTCTGCAGGGCGCCAATGTCGTTGGTGAGATTACTCATGATTTCACCGGTACGCCTTTTATCAAAGTAGGCAATCGGCAGCTTCTGCAGATGCTCGTAAAGCTTGTTTCGTAAATCCCGGATTACCGACTGCCCGATGTACCCCATGAGGTAGCGGTGGGCAAAGGTGGTGGAGCCGCGGATGAAGAACACTACAATAATGGAAATAATAATCAGATAAAGCATGGTGAGGTCTTTATCTTCCAGTACCTTATCAATCACGTCCTTGATAATCCAGGGAACGTAAAGATTGGATGCCGATACGGCCACCATACAGATGATGGATATAATCAGCAGTTTGATATAGGGCCTCAGAAATTTGAGAAGCCTTTTATAACTGTTTAATTTACTTCGTTTATTTGCCATGAACCGCTCCTGCAGTCTTTATAATAAGCTCGGCCACCCGATGGACAGCTCCGCCGGATCCAAGGGCTTTCCGCACTTCCCGGATTTCTTCCACATTCTTTTCCCTTTTCTTTTCATCTTCCAGCCAGGGAAGGATGATGGACACGATGTTATCCGCATTGGCCCTGTCCTGGAGAAGCTCCGGTGTCACCTCCCGGTTCAGGAGAAGGTTGGGAAGGCCTGCATATTTCACATGAACCAGAAGATTGGCCAAAAACCAAGTAATCGGCGCCAGTCTGTATACCAGCACCGTAGGAAGCTCCATAAGAGCCGTTTCCAGAGTGGCTGTGCCGGAGGATGCCACGCAGACGGTGCAGATATGCATGAGATCATATTGATGACCCTCGGTGATTTCAATGGAAAGGGAGGTGTTTCCTATGATTCCCAAAAGCATGTCTTTGGGAATGGTGGAGGCCCGGGGAATAAAAAACTGGCACCTTTCCTTTTCCTCCAGCCTTTTCGCCGCCTCCAGCATCATGGGAAGAAGGCCGGCTACCTCATTTTTCCGGCTGCCCGGCATGAGGAGCACTCGCTTCCTGGAGGGATCTCCATGGAAATATTTCATGGCCTCGTCGAAGGACATGGAGGGCTTCACCGTATCCGCCAGGGGATGGCCCACAAAAGTGACGCGGGCCCCTGCTTTCCGATAGGCCTCTGCCTCAAAAGGAAATATGGAAGCCACCTGCTCCACATCCCGCACAATGTTTTTGGCCCTGCCCTTATTCCAGGCCCAGATGGTGGGCGCAATGTAGTAAATCACCGGAATTCCCAGCTCCTTTGCCACATGGGCCAGTTTCATGTTGAACCCCGGATAGTCCACGCACACCAGCACATCCGGCTTCTCTTCCACCATGGCTTTCTTCAGAAAAGCGCGGAGACGAAAGAAGAAGGGAATATGGCGGATCACTTCCACCACGCCGATAATGCCCAGATTTTCTATATCATATATAATACGGACACCGCTCTTTCTCATGTCGGCGCCGCCCATGCCGAATATGTCCGCTTCCGGCATGATCCGTTTCAGCTCTGCCGCCACAGCAGCAGCATGCATATCGCCGGAAGCCTCTCCGGCAGACATCATTATTTTCATATCTTATCCTGTTCTACCGCAAGAATCACGATTCCCTTCCGGTCCGCTTCTGCAAGGACCGCTTCCTTTTCTGCAAAAAGGGTGTGCCATGCCTCGATAGCCAGTACGGCGCAGTCTGATTCCTCCATGGAATGAAGGGTGGTCAGTCCCACGGCAGGCATGTCAAACCGGGTATCCTGGGAAGGCTTTGCCGTCTTTACCACCACCGCGCCGCCTCTGGCCAGACTTCCGCCTCGGCGGATGCAGGCATCGGTGCCTTCGATAGCTTCCACTGCCATGACAGCCTGGTTTTTCACCACCACCGTCTGTCCCAGATCCATGGCGCCGATAGCCTTGGCTGCCTTGAAGCCGAAAGCCACATCAGCCATCTGTGCCTCAGTGGGTCTCTTTTTCGTAAACACCTGGGGCCCCGGCATAAGAGGCTTTAAATACTTCGTCTGGTCAAGGACGGAAATGCCGTCCTTTGCCAGTTCCTCCACAATGGCCAGGGTCACTGTGTCATCCTTGAAATTCATCTTTCTTAAACGGTTCAATACCTTGATGGCCCGAAGATCAGGGAAAGGATGGTTTTTAAAAAGCCACTCCTTCGTCACCTTGCCAATCATGGTGACTTCCTTCACCCCTTCGTTCACCAGGGTCTTAATCACCTTATTCAGCTTGAATGCGCTGATTTCATAATAGGCGTCTGCCAAATCTTTCAGACGGGGATCAATGCCCGGAATCACCGCAATGCATACCACCCGATAACCCTGGGATTTCACCGCCTCCGTAAATTCCACGGGAAGGGTGCCGATACCTGCCAAGAGACCGATTGTTTCCATAAAAACCTCCTGCGTCAACTCTTTTTATTTTATCATTTCCAGAGAAACCGTGCACTATGGAAGCTGTAAAAATACGATGATAAAACAGGCAGAAGGAAATATGTATATAGAATCCTGTCTATTTTATGATATTTATCAGGGAATGGCAAGCCCATTCCCCAAAGGAGAAATCCATGTCCCTTTACTGACTATAGGAATGGAGAGCCGAAAGGGCCCGGAAGGGTCTCCCCTCTCCCTGCCTGTTGTGCACACACCCTGTAAGGGACAGGTGAAGGAAAAGGGAAAACTTCCTCATATGAATCGGAACTCTCAAGGTACTGAATACAGAAACTCCTGAATCAAAACCTGCCATTTCCCTTTCTTCCGTCCCGCTGCCGGAAGAAGGAAGAAGTCCTGCCGGAAAAGGACAGAAAATGATTCAGGAGTTTTTGCAGTGGATAAAAAAAGCTGTGAAAAAATGATTTACATTTTTTCACAGCTTTTTTATAGAGCAATCAATGTTCGTCCTTTGGAACCATGTCAGATGCTTTCAGGGTGCCATTCTTTCTGCGTTCTGCAAATTCTGCAGTGGCAGTGAAGAGCACGTCGCTGGAACTGTTGAGGGCGGTTTCGCAGGCATCTTCCAGTACGGAGATAATGAAACCTACACCTACCACCTGCATGGAGATATCATTGCCGATGCCGAAGGATGCGCAGGCAACCGGAATGAGGAGCAGGGAGCCGCCGGCTACGCCGGATGCGCCGCAGGCACCAACGGTAGAAACGATGCAGAGCAGAAGGGCCGTAGCCATATCTACTTCAATACCCAGGGTATGGGCAGCAGCCAGAGCCAGCACGGAAATGGTAATGGATGCGCCGGCCATGTTGATGGTGGCACCCAGCGGAATGGAAATGGTGAAGGTATCCGGATTCAGTCCCAGTCTCTTGCAGAGGGACAGGTTCACCGGAATGTTGGCAGCAGAGCTTCTGGTAAAGAAAGCATAGACGCCGCTTTCACGGATGGTGGTCCATACCAGGGGATAGGGGTTCCTGCGTACTTTGGCAAATACGATAAGAGGATTCATCACCAGGGCTACCAGGAAGTAGGAGCCGATGAGGACGCCCAGCAGCTGTACATAGCCCAGAAGAGCACCCAGACCTGCGGTACCTACGGAATCAGCTACCAGACCCATAATACCAAGAGGTGCGAAATGGATGACCCAGGTGACTACCTTGGTAATACCGGCGGCAATATCATTGAGGCAGGCCTTGGTGGTGTCTCCGGCACAGGTCTTCAGCGCAATGCCCAGGATAATAGCCCAGCCAAGGATACCGATGTAGTTGGCGTTCATCAGGGCTGCTACCGGGTTATCTACGATGCTTAAGATCAGGTTGTGAAGAACCTGCACAATGCCGCTTGGCGGTGCCAGTTTCGTATCCGGTGCCACCTGGAGAGACAGGAACGTAGGAAACAGGAAAGACATGGTTACGCCCACCAGGGAAGCCAGGAACGTACCAATCACATACAGTTCAATAATAGGCTTCATGCTGCCGCTGGAGCCTTCCTTCCTCTGGGCCATGGCATTCATGACCAGGAAGAATACCAGGATCGGCGCTACACCTTTCAGGGCTTTAACAAAAAGGTCACCAAAAATCTTGACCACCGGAATAGCCGGCGGGAAAAAGACGGCAATGCAGATACCAATAACAAGACCTACGGCTATCTGCTTGATGAGAGACACCTTGCCAAGGATGCTCTTAATCTGGCTTAACACGATAAACTCCTCCTCCAATGAAATAAAATCCCATTTACTCCCATTTGGAAATACCGGTCGAAATGCCTCAGATTCCACTCCTAAATAAAACCTGAATCAAACCACGATTTCCATACTCCCAGTTTATTCCCCATGTATTCTAAATAGTATACCCTGCCGCACCTGCCATGGCAAGTGCGAAAACCATATATGATTAAAAGGTACACCATTTAGTTCATGCTATGCCGCCTTATGATGTCTGCATGCGGCAAATATCTGAAAAAGCCCTGTACTCGTCATGAGCCAGGGCTTTTTATCAGACAAATCAGTTATTCAATGACCATGAGCAGGTCTCCCGATTCGATTCTCTGTCCTGCCTTCACATGAATTTCGGAAACGATACCGTCCACCGGAGCGGTAATGGTGGTTTCCATCTTCATGGCTTCCGTCACGATGACCGGTTCGCCCTTCTTCACAGAAGCGCCTTTGTCCACCAGAAGCTTCACCACGGAGCCGGAAAGGGTAGCACCCACTTCGCCGGCAATATCCTTGTCCGCTTTTCTGGCACTGACAGCACTTTCTGCCACATGCTTATCATGAATCTTGATTTCCCGAGGCATGCCGTTCAGCTCGAACTGGATTTCCCGATTGCCTTCGCCGTCAGGCTTGGTAATGTTGTCCAGTTTCACCAGCAGCATCTTGCCTTCATCAATATTCACCCTGATTTCTTCACCCGGCTTCATGCCGAAGAAATAGGTCGGTGTATCCAGAATGGAAAGATCGCCATACTTATGGTACCGTTCCATATAGTCACTGAATACCTTCGGATAAATGCAGTAGGACGATACATCTTCTTCCCTGGTGGGAATATGTTTCTCCTTCATTTCCATCTTCACTTTGTCAAAGTCCACATCGGCAGGATGACTTTCCAGATGCGGCTTCTGTCCGCGAAGAATGATTTTCTGCAGCTTCTCCGGGAAACCGCCGTAAGGGATGCCCAGTTTGCCATCGAAGAAATCGACCACGGACTGCGGGAAGTCCAGGGTTTCCCCTTTTTCATAAATATCTTTTTCTGTCAGATGGTTCTGTACCATGAAGAGGGTCATATCCCCTACCACCTTGGAAGACGGGGTGACTTTGATGATATCGCCAAACATCATATTCACTTTGGCATACATGCGGCATACTTCCGGCCACTCCTGCCCAAGGCCTACGGCTGTTGCCTGCTGGCGCAGGTTGGAATACTGTCCTCCCGGCATTTCATGCTGGAATACGGTGGTGTTCGGGCTGGCCATGCGGGAATCTACGCCGGCATAGTAGGGACGTACGCCCTGCCAGTAGCGGTCGATGGTTTCCAGCGCATCGATATCCAACTTCGGCTGACGGGGATGGTTCTGCAGCGCATAGTACATGGCAGTCATGGAAGGCTGGCTGGTGCCGTTGGAAAGGGCGCCGGTAGCCACATCCACAATATCTACCCCTGCATCTACAGCTTTGGCGTAGGAGTAAAGGGTGCAGCCGCCGCCTTCATGGCTGTGGAGGTGGATAGGCAGATCCACTGCATCTTTCAAAGCGGAAATCAGGGCATAGGCTGCTTCCGGTTTCAGAAGGCCTGCCATATCCTTAATGGCGATAATGTTGGCACCGGCATTCTTCATTTCCTTTGCCAGGTCCGTATAGTACTTCAGAGAGTATTTCTGACGGCTGGGATCCATAATGTCGCCGGTGTAGCAGAAGCAGGCTTCTGCAATCTTATTCTTCTTCCGTACCTCATCAATGGATACGGTCATATGGTTCAGCTGGTTCAGGCAGTCGAAGATACGGAATACATCAATGCCGTTATCGGCAGCCTGGTCGATGAAATGACGGACCACATTTTCCGGATAGTTGGTATATCCTACGGTATTGGCGCCGCGGGTCAGCATCTGGAAAAGAATATTCGGTGCAGCCTTCCTCATCTGGCGGAGTCTGTCCCAAGGGCTTTCATCCAGGAAACGGTAAGCCACGTCGAAGGTAGCGCCGCCCCAGTTTTCAAAGGAGAAAAGCTCAGGCACATGGACAGCCGTATAATGGATGGCCTTCATAATATCATGGGTCCTCACGCGGGTAGCCAGCAGGGACTGATGGGCATCACGGTACGTGGTATCCATGAACATGACTTCCTTGCGGTCCAGTACCCACTTGGCAAACTTCTCCGGTCCCAGTTCATCCAGAAGCTGTCTGGTTCCCTTCGGTGCTTCTTCCTTGGACGCATCCAGCACCGGGAGGGGAGCAAAGTCCGGTTTTTCCTTATGGCCGGCGCCGGCATAGCCGTTCACCGTGATATCGCCGATGTAGGAAAGAAGCTTGGTGCCCCGGTCGGAAATCAGGTCCGGTTCCTGCAGGAGCCAGGGGTTCCGGTCAATATAGTTGACATCGCATTTTCCTTCCTGGAAATCCCGGGTACGGAGCATATTCTGCAGGAAGTAAATGTTGGTCTTTACGCCGGAAATCCGGAATTCATCCAGGCAGCGGAGCATTTTATGGATGGTATCCTTCGGATGGAGGGCATGGGCTGTCACCTTAACGAGAAGAGAATCATAGTAAGGGGTAATTACAGCCCCTGCATAGGCAGTGCCTGCATCCAGACGGATACCGGGGCCGCCGCCGGAGCGGTAGGCAATGATTTTGCCTGTATCAGGCATGAAATTATTCTGCGGATCCTCTGTGGTAATACGGCACTGGATAGCCACGCCTTTGTACCAGATATCCTGCTGCTGGCCAATGGCGATTTCCGGACTGTCGATGGAGTACCCTTCGGCAATCAGAATCTGGGTCTTCACGATATCCACATCGGTAATCATTTCCGTTACCGTATGTTCTACCTGGACACGGGGATTGACTTCGATGAAATAGAAATGCTTTTCATCCTGGTCTACCAGAAATTCCACAGTACCTGCATTGAGATAGTGTACATGTTTCATGAGCTTCACTGCCGCATTGCAGATCTTCTGGCGAAGTTCCACAGGCAGGGACCAGGCCGGTGCCATTTCGATGACCTTCTGATGACGGCGCTGGATAGAGCAGTCCCTTTCGAAAAGATGAACCACATTGCCCTGTTCATCACCCAGAATCTGTACTTCGATATGCTTCGGGTTCATAATGCATTTTTCTACATATACATCATCATCACCGAAAGCCATTTTAGCTTCGGACTTGGCCCGGTTGTAAGCCTCTTCCAGATCCTCCATGCGGTCCACGTTGCGGATGCCGCGGCCGCCGCCGCCGTTAACAGCCTTGATCATAATGGGGAAGCCGTTCTTTTCTGCAAACTCCTTCACTTCCTCAAAGCTCTTCACCGCTCCCTTGGAGCCGGGGATCATGGGAATATCTGCCTTTTCAGCCTGGATACGGGAATTCACCTTATCGCCGAACATCATCAGATGTTCTACCCGGGGGCCGATGAAAATAATGCCTTCCTCTTCGCACCGTTTGGCCAGCTTGGCATTTTCAGCCAGGAAGCCATAGCCCGGATGGATGGCATCCACATCATGTTCCTTGCAGATACGGATAATATCTTCAATGTCCAGATAGGCGTCAACCGGTTTATCCCCTTCCCCGACCAGGTATGCTTCATCAGCCCGGTTGCGGTGCAGGGACAGAATATCTTCTTTGGAATAAATGGCTACTGTGCGGATTCCCAGTTCGCTGCAGGCGCGGAATACGCGGATGGCGATTTCGCCTCTGTTGGCCACCAGGACCTTACGAATATGTCTCATACAATCCTCTCCTTTAGAATCGGTTCCCTTCAGGGAACCCGTAAAGCTGTCAGCAGGAAGTCCTTTCAACCATAAATGGAGCTTTCCCTTTGGGTTATATGTAACATTGTACTAAGGGGCTTTTCTAAAATCAATAGCCCTCTATAAATTGGTATCGATTTACCTATCGATTCATGAAACAAATAAGTTTATAGATTTAAAATAAATATGAATTGATGGTTTTATCCATATTTTTATCTATGATTTCTATTTTTAATAATCAATAAGTAATTATTTTATGACGTAAAATCTCAAAAATATCCGCTTTTATATCTACATATCTATTAGTTTGCAGACGCTGCATCCCCAGTCAATGGATATCAGAAGAAATAGACGAGGGAAAGTCCTCCTTCCTCTTCCTCATGAATCCCATATTTCATAACAAAAAGAGCTGTGAAAAAATGATGAAAGCTTCATCAGATAGTAAGCGATTGGAAAGGACGGAATTCAAATCCTGAAATCGCATACCATAAACCACACAGATATCACCCCGCACCCCGTCATTTCGACGGTCGGAGCGGAGTGGAGAAATCTCACGCCGATGTGGGGCGAGCCCCCTGGTGGCAGAAGATCTCTCGGCTCAGCGTTTCAATAGTATCCAAAGCCTTTACCCCCATACCGGCAGGTCCCCCGCTCGAGATGACGATAGCGGCAGGCAGCCTATCATCATATGGTGATAAGCCAAAAGGGGCTGTGAAAAAATGGTAATCATTTCTTCACAGCCCCTTTTGGCTTTTGAGGAAGCTTCATACCCCACCAATTCCATGAAAAACCTGGAAATTCCAATTTCACCACGGAAGGGTCGTCCCCTTATCAGGGCAGGAAGCGGTTTCCTCTCTCAATATTCCGATGAATCGTATCGATGCATTCTTTGAGCCGCTTCATCTCATTGTCCGGAAGATCATACTCCAGCACTTCCTCCACCCCATGGATACCGATGACTGCCGGCACACCGCAGAACACATCCTGTTCCCCGTATTCACCCCGAAGTTCTACAGAACAGGGAAGAATCCGTTTTTCATCATGGAAAATCGTCCTCACCAGCGTAGCTGCGGCCGATGCGATGCCGTACTCCGTGCACTGCTTGCCCTGGTAAGTCACCCAGCCGCCTTTAATGGCATTTTCCTGCACCTTGTCCTTATCAAAGAGGAAGCGGGGATCTTCCTCCATCTGCTCCAGCGTCTGGCCGTAGAAATTGACCTGAGACCAGGGAACCATCTGGGCACTGCCATGTTCCCCCATCATAAAGGCAAAGAACCCCCGGGCATCCAGGCCTGTCTGGTCCGAAATGGCATGAATCAGGCGGGAGGAATCAAGAAGAGTTCCCGTACCTACCACCCGTCCCCGGGGAAGTCCGGAAAGCTTGGCAATCAGGTGGGCGATCACGTCACAGGGATTGGTAATGGTAACGAAAATCCCGTCGAATCCGGCCTCCATCACCTTCGGCACATAATCCGCCACCTGGCGCACACTGTTTTCCAGCTCATCATCCCGGTTTCCTGTAGCACAGAGGCTCACATCTCCCACTGCATTCACAATCACATCGCAGTCCTTCAATCCTGCATAGTCAGTCACCCGATACACCACATGGTTCGGCATGTACATGACTGCATCATTCAGGTCCTGACATTCACTGATGGCCTTCTGCTCCTTCACATCGCAAAGAAGGATTTCATCAGCAATCCCCATCATACCCAGGCAGAATGCCGCATGGGCACCTACATGCCCAAGGCCTGCCACACCTACTATTCTTTTCTTAGCCATATGAAAACCTCCTTTAAAACCCTATCCAAAAGATAGATAGTATTGCTGAAAATATATCATAAGACTTATTTAAAAGTCAACAGGAAAATCAATCTTCCCCGTGAAAAAATTTACAAGATAAGCCGGCCTCTCCCTTCCCTATAAAAGCTATGGTATAATACATACAGATTGATGGCTCTGCCATATGTATGTCCTGCAGCGTGCAGGAGAACGGAGGATACTATGAAGAAGTACATTTGCAAGATCTGCGGATGGATTTATGATGAAGCCCAGGGTGATCCGGATAACGGAATTGCGCCGGGCACCAAGTTCGAAGATCTTCCGGCTGATTACATCTGCCCCATGTGCGGCGCCGGAAAAGATGAATTTGAAGAATATGAAGGCTGATTGTTGAAATGAAAAGACCCCGCTCCTGCGAGGTCTTTTTTCTTTCCTACCGGTTTTCCGCTGTTCTTTCCTTTTCCTCTTCCTTCACCCGGTCTGCATAGGTAAAAACCTTCTCTTTGATTTTAAGCTCCATGCTGCCCGGGCTGTAGGGTTTTCCGTAGTTCATGCCGGTCACATCGGCATAGGCCAAAGAAGCCTTTTTCCTTGTCAGCTCTTTTCCCTTCCGGTCATAATAAATCACGGGGCTGGCGATGAAGCAGTCCTTTTCGCCGAAATCGACCAGGAAAAGGGAATAGGCTGCCTCATCCCGGTCCACCTCGCCATGGCTGCTTTCTTCCACCGCTCTGGCGCCGGCTTTGGTAAATTCATTTTTCACCGTAGCCGTCACCCGCCGCTCGCCATTACGGGTGGTATCCTTCATGGTGTCCTGGTCGAAATAGATACTGCCGCCGGAGCTTTTCGCCACGCCTACCCACTGCAGGTTCTCCAAAGCTCCCATGGCATTTTTATAACGGTTCTTCTTTCCGGAAGAACTTTTCACCACGGCCGGCTTTGTTTTCATCGTGGTGGAATGGGAAACGCCGCTGGAAAGGATACGTCCCAGAATAGAAGCGCCATCAAAGGCCTTTGCCTCCGTTCCCGGAGGAAGGGCCAGAAACACCGCCAGAATCACTGCCATCCACTTTTTCTTCATCGGTCTCACCTCTACATCATCTCTCCTCTTTGATTATACTCCATCTGCTGATGGAGCGCCTGTGCCAAAGGAAATGCACCTTTACGAAAGAGACCGGCTGTCATCAAAAAAGGGCTGTGGAAAAATGGTAATCATTTCTTCACAGTCCCTTTTTATTGCAGCCATATGATGATATGCTGCCTGCCGTTATGAATGATAGATACTCATCTCTATGGAAACACTGAGTCGAGAGATCTCCTGCCGCCATGGAGCCTCCTCACTTCGGTGTGAGATTTCTCCACGCCGCTTCGCTTCGCTTCGGTCGAAATCACAAGGAACCGGAGAGAGTACTTGTCAATTCGCCCCTTGTAAACTAACCCATTGTCTACCCATCTGACCGGAGCTCCATCATTTCTTCACAGTCCCTTTTCTTTCAGGAATTCGTGATTCTTACAAATCCGCCGCCGAATTTGGTGTGTTTCAGCCAGTTTCCCAGATTGAACACATGGGCTGTCCCCTCATCCCAGAGGGTGCAGTAAATACCGTCGTCCCTTTCTTCCATTTTCACCAGGGGCATCCAGTGCCAGTGGTAGGGAATAGGCTCGCCGCCGCTGTGGAGATTCAGGAAACCAATGGGGCAGTCCGCTTCCAGTCCTTCCCTGATGAAGGCTGCCACTTTGGGAAGCTTGGGTGCCAGAAGACGGATGGAGGGAATGGGCAGGGCTTCCACCTTTCCCCTGAGTCCCCTTTCCTGCATGTAGGCGGTCAGGCCCTCCTTCAGCCAGCGGGTCTTATAGAGGCCGTGCATGCGGGGCGTCGCATATTTCCAGATATCCAGCATAATGGCCAGGGCCTCTTTTCTGGTTTCCACTTTTCTGCCCTGCTGCCTCCGTTCAATATAGGCAGCCATCATACTGCCGGCCGTGGGGCCGCAGCCTGCCAGCTTCTGCCTTTTTTCCGGATACCATTCCTGGTTGTACCCCAGCACGTCTTTTCCATTTTCCTGAATAGTCACCCAGTCGGGATGACGGATTTCAACCATATTGTTTTCCTTTCTCAGGGAAGCGCCACGAAACAGTGCACTCTTTGATTCCTGCAGTCCCTACAAGCCATAGGAAAGCAGCCCATGCATGTATCGGTGCTTCCTCAGGTAATGTTTGCTTCTTTCAAAAGATTTCTAATCACATAGCCTGCCATCATCATGCCCGACACCGGCGGCACGAAGGAGGTGGAGCCCGGTGCATGGCCTTCACCGATGGGCTTATGAGGCAGTTCCTTGGAGTATACCACGGTCAGATGCCGTACCCGGCGCTCCTTCAGCTCTTTGCGCATTTTCCTTGCCAGATGGCACACAGAGGTCTTATTAATATCTGCAATCTGCAGCATTTCCGGACGGAGCCGGTTGCCGGTACCCATGGAGGAAATTTCCGGTATTTTCAGCTTGTAGCAGATTTCTGCAATGGACACTTTAGCCGGCACATCATCAATGGCATCGATAATGAAATCAGCATGGAGATTTTTGATGAAATCCTCATCTCCCGGCCGGTAATACACAGCCAGCGCTCTGGCATCGCAGGCAGGATTCACCCGGTGCGCCCTTTCCACCATGATTTCCGCCTTGTTGCGCCCCAATGTGGTGCGGTCTGCCACCAGCTGGCGGTTCAGGTTGGAATCTTCCACCGCATCCTTATCAATAAAAATCAGATGGCCCACGCCGGCGCGAACCAGTGCTTCTGCCGCATAGGAACCGACGCCGCCGATGCCGAAAACGGCCACAGTCTTTGTAGAAAGAAAATCAACGCCCTTTTCACCGATAATGCGGGCGGTACGTACAAAAATAGGGTCCATCACATATCCTCCGGAATAATTTCAATCCAGTATCCGTCGGGGTCATTAATGAAATAAATGCCCATGGCCGGATTTTCAAAACAGATGCAGCCCATGGCCTTATGCTTTTCGTGAGCTGCCTTCATGTCATCCACATCAAAGGCCAGATGGAATTCGTTATCCCCCAGATTGTAGGGTTCCTTCCGGTCCCGAAGCCAGGTCAGTTCCAGCCGGTGCTTCGTTGTGCCATCCCCCAGGTAAGCCAGAATAAAGGAGCCGTCCGGAGCCTTGTACTCACCTGTTACCTTGAGTCCCAGGGCTTCTTCATAAAAAGCGATACTCTTCTTCAAATCGAGCACGTTGAAATTGTTGTGGTTAAACGAAAATTTCATATTTCTCTCCTTTTCAAATATAGAAACTTCAATACATTACAGTATATCACATGACAGGACTAGTTCAAAGAGTTCTTCCGTCAGCCCCCCTGAACCGAAGAATGCAGAAGATGCAAAATAAAAAAGCATGGAAATGTTTTTACCATTTCCATGCTTTTTACCTTTATTTCATCAGAAGGAATATCTGATGCCTGCATTCCACTGCCAGGGGGTGGATACTTCACCGCAGGCTGTTCTTTCTACATCGAAGTAGAAGTGGGTGTCATGGCCCAGGTTGAGATTCGTACCTACGCCGAATTCCCACCAGCCGCCGCCGAGGTCATGGTCGTAGCTGTCAGAAACGCCGTCTTTGTCCATGTACATATTCACGTCGCCTTTGAAGTCGTAAAGGTAGGAAGCGCGGACATAAACGTGGCCGGCTTTTACGTCTTTACCAAGAGCAAATCCCAGACGGCCTACGAGGCTGTCAAGGCTGTCCTGATGGACGTGTACACCTTTGGCGGTGGTGAAGTTGGCAGAGTCTACGCGGCCATAGGTAAGTTCTGCCTGCGGTTCGATCCAGAAGTCATTCTGCCCTTTGAAGCGTTTGCCGTATTCAGCACTGAAGGCGAAGCCGTTGGTGCTGTAGTCACCGTCACCGGCACCAGCACCGGCGTAGGTGTCGTATTCGTTTTTCATATGGGCGTACTTGGCAATAATGTCGATGAAGCTGCCGTCATCAGCCAGGCGGCTGCCGTATACGGCAAAGCCGGTGTGCTTGTTTGTGCCGTCGCCATCGCGGAAGCTGCTTTCCCCATCGGTGTAGGAAACGGCGCCGCCGAGAATCCAGTCGTCAGAAATTCTGGCATCGTAGCCTAACTGGTAGTAGTTGTACTGGTTCTTAATGCCCAGGTCATTGTACTTGGCTTCGCCTCTGGACATACGGGTCCACAGTCCGTACTGGCCTTTGCTGTCTCTCAATTCGCCCAGTCTCTTGTTCAGGTCATTGTTTTCCTGGCGCCAGGTCATGAGGGAAATAACGCCGATGCCGCTGATGTTTTCGTTGGTGCTGTTCTTAGCCAGGCTTCCGGAAACGGTGCCGTCTGCGCTGACGGTGCCGCTGTAGGCGCCGGCCACTTCGCCTTCATCGGTGGTGACATTGGTGGCTGCAGATTTGCCGGTGGATTCATCGGTTACTACATTGGCCAGTTTAGCAGCTACGGAAGGATCCTTGGCAATGGCATCAGCCATGGCGCCGCTGCCTTTGACAGTAAGGGATTTGATGTCATTGGCTCCCTTAGCTACTTTCACCTTGCTGTCCAGGCTATTCGTAGTTACTACGCCGTTATCACTGGAAATATCATTCAGTACGCTCACCGTATGGGCATTGCCTGCCAGGTTCACAGTACCACCGTTTTTCAGGGTCAGGTTGTTCACGAAGCTGTTTTCGGTGCTGGTCCAGGTGGCGCCATTGGAAAGGGCAAGTTTCATGCCGCTTACATTGGATTTTTCTTCGGGAATTTTTCCACTGCTGTTGATCATGATACCGTTGCCATTAAGATAAGAATCCTTATTCGTCAAATTAATGTTAACGTTAGAATTAACAGTTGTTCCGGAAGTTTTACCATCATAAGCAAAGGAAATATCGCCATTCAGCTTGACCGTGCCTGTACCATCCTCATTGATATTGATGGTAGAGTTGCCGCGGGTACTGATAGCAGTAGCCGCATTTACGGTAAGGTTGTTTTTAATATTTACATTGGAGCCGGAGTAAGCAACGATGCCAATGGCCGTATGTTCCCCGTCCTTTACCTTATCTACATCGGTGCTGGCATTGATGACAGTATTTTTCGTGTTGATATCAATTTCAGCCGCCGGTGTCTGGCTGACGCTCTCGGCAAACATGCCGTAGGCATAGTCTGTGCCTTTGGCATTGATGGTCAATGTATCACCATTGACTGTCATTTTAGAACCGCCACCTATTGAAAACATTCCGTATGTATTCTTGCCTGTAGTAGTAATATTGACTGATTCCGTGTGCTCATCACCGATATTAACAACGCCGCCACAATACGCAAATGTTGCATGAGTTGTATCGTCAGTACCAGTGATATTAATATTTTTATTAACATCTCCATCTACATTAGAGTTTATTGTATATCCAGTAGATGCTCCCAGGGACCAAACGCCATTATTTTCGTAATCACTTAAATCTACATCATAGACTTTATCCTCAGCCCAAGACATCTGTGCTCCCCCGCAGACTGTCGTCAAAACCATAGCTGCCAATACTGCATTCCTTACCATTTTCTTCATATTTTCATCCCCCGAAAACAATAAAAAATGGCTGGAAGATTGTCTTCCACCCCGCGGTATAGAGCCTATGAATTTATGAAGCAACCGAGGGGATACCCCCCCAAAAAAAGTTGACATATGGAGAGAGGCGCCATATGATTTATGCTGTTTTAATTATAACTCGATGGCATATTAAAATCTATATGTTTTTCCGGAAAATCTTCAATCTAAATCACAGCAGACCAGGCAGGTGTCTGGCGAATATTCATGGAGAATGGGAAATGGAGACTGGGGAATGGGGACTGGGGGGATGGGGATGGGAGGAGAGAGTTTCTCCGTATGGGCTCAGCGTTTCAATAGAGCCCCATGTCTTTCTCGCCCATACCGGCACGTTTCACCATTCGAGATGACAGACGGGCTGCAGCTCACTATCAAGAAAATCATGGAAAAAGGACTGTGAAAAAACAATTTGCATTTTTTCACAGTCCCTTTTGACCGGCATTTTATTTCACTTCGATGGAGAAGTAATTCTTTTTGCCTTTTCTGATAATAATGAATTTGCCATTGGTATTGGGATGGGCAGATACAGAGGCTTCAATGTCACGAATCTGTTCACCGTTCACCCGGATGGCGCCGTTCTTCACATCTTCCCTTGCCTGGCGCTTGGATTTTTCCACGCCGCCCTGCACCAGAGCTTCCACGATATTAATCGGTGCTTCATGGACTTCGCCGCCCTTGGTGTTGCGGAAAGCCCCTTCGATTTCATCGCCCGAGAGTTCCTGGATGTTGCCGGAGAAGAGAGCCTGGGTCACCTTTTCTGCCTGGGCCAGCCCTTCTTCGCCGTGAACGAAGCGGGTCACTTCTTCAGCCAGCTTCCGCTGAGCGCTTCTGTGTTCCGGATGTTCTGCCACTTCTTTTTCCAGTGCGTCGATTTCCTCGTGGGAAAGGAAGGTGAAATACTTCAGATACTTCACCACATCCCGGTCATCCTGGTTGAACCAGAACTGATAGAATTCATAGGGGGACGTCTTCTTCGGATCCAGCCATACCGCGCCGCCGGCGGTTTTGCCAAACTTGGTGCCGTCTGCCTTCAGCATGAGGGGGATGGTGAGGCCGAAGGCATCATGCACATCTTCCGTCTTTCTGAGAAGTTCCACGCCGTTTGTAATGTTGCCCCACTGGTCAGCGCCGCCGATCTGGAGCTGCACATTGTACTTGTCATAGAGCATTTTGAAATCAATGGACTGGAGAATCTGGTAGGAGAATTCGGTGAAGGAAATCCCTGTTTCCAGACGGGAAGCCACCACTTCCTTGGCCAGCATGGTATTGATATTGAACAGCTTGCCATAGTCACGAAGGAATTCCAAAAGGGAAATTTTGGAAAGCCAGTCATAGTTGTTCACCATGGTGAAGCCATCTTCGCCGAAAAGTTTCTTCATCTGGGCTGTGAGGCATTCTGCATTATGCTGGATGGTCTCCTGGGACTGGAGCACCCTTTCTGTCTTCCGGCCCGAAGGATCGCCGATAGAACCGGTGCCGCCGCCGATAACAATGACCGGATGATGACCGGCCAGCTGGAAACGCTTCAGAATCATGAATGGAATCAGATGACCGATATGCATGCTGTCGCCGGTGGGATCAATGCCGCAGTAAAGGGAAATGGATTTTTCCCCTACCAGCTTGTACAGTCCTTCCTCATCGGTCTGCTGATTGACAGCGCCACGCCATTTCAGTTCATCAATAATATTCATCGAACTCCGCCTTTCTTCATTCAATATCTGTCTGATTAGATTCAATATGTAACAACTATAACACAATTTTTAATGGATAGATATGGAGAACATAGTTTCCTGTATCAGCATGGGATAACAGGAAAGTTTCCATCATGAAAATCTTCTCTCTTCCCGCCTTCCATGCCCCTTTCCGCCGGAGAGGAATCATCTTATAATAAAGAAAAATCAGGAGCTTTCCCAGCCTGCAGCAGAGCCGGTAAAGAAACAAGCCCGGCCCCTCCAGTGGAAGAACAAGCCCTGCCTTCTTTCATTTCTTTCTGCATCAGCCTGCTCCATCCAAAGGATTCCTGTAAACAAAGGAGAAAAACTATGAATATTGTCATTGCCCCGCCCATCAAAAAAACCTATGAAAAAGATGTCCAAGCCCTCTTCCCCGATGCCGCTCTGTTCTGGCTGGAAGAGCTGGATGAAGAGAAGCGGAAAAAAGCCCTGGAAAAGGCAGATGTGGTGCTTTCCAGAAATATTGTGGGCGATATCAGGAAAGAGGAAATCCCCCTTCTTGCCAAGCCAGCCATGGTGCAGACCACCAGAACCGGCGTGGACCACCTGGATTTCAAAAAACTGCCGAAGGACATCCACCTGTACTGCAACTCCGGCGGCTGGGCCCGGGGTATTGCAGAGTCCGCCTGCGGCATGATCATCGCCCTGAACCGCTGCCTCCGGGAACAGCTCCAGGACCTGCAGCACGGGAAATTCCATATCCTGGGCTACCATCAGAAACTTCTTTCCGAACAGACCGTGCTCATTGCAGGCTTCGGCGGCATCGGACAAGCCGTGGCAGAAGTGCTTTCCCCCTTCCACTGCCGCCTCACCGCCATTTCCCGCCACCTGCCAAAGTCCCCTCTTCTTGACAAAGCCTACACCATGGACCAGCTGGAAGAAGCGGTGAAGGAAGCGGACGTACTGGTACTGGCCCTGCCCTTCACCAAAGAAACGGAAGGCCTCATCAGCAGACGCATCCTTTCCCTTATGAAAGACGACAGCCTGCTGGTAGACGTGGCCCGGGCCCAGCTCATTGACAGAGCCGCCCTGCTGGACAAGGTAAAAAACAATCCCTGCTTCCATGTGGCCATGGACGTATGGTGGGAAGAAAACGAAGCCTACCCAAAGGACGGCGATCCCCTGCTGGCCTATCCCAATGTCATCGGCAGCGCCCACAATGCAGAAATGAGCAGCACCGCCCACCGGGAAGCCCTCATGAATGCCCTCCATAACATCCGCGCCTTTATGGATGGAAAACCGGTAAAGGGAAAGGTGAACAGAGAAGAATATAGAAGATAGAAGATAAATTTGAGATTTGAGAATTGAGATTCTTCGGAATCTTTTCCTGAAAAAGCAGGTCCCTCCTTTTGGAGAGACCTGCTTTTTCAGCCATTTTCAGGGAAGTGATTTTAATCAGCGCTTCCCTAGTCCCAGCATTCCACGGGAATCCCGTTTTCAATGCAGTAGGCATAGGCCCTGCTGTCCCTTTCGCATTTCACAGTAACCGGCGTATTTTTGAATACATCTTTCCCTATTTCCCGAAGGTTTGAGGGAAGGGTGATGGTCCGAAGGTTCGGGCAGTCGGCGAAGGCTTCGTCTTCCAGCCGGAACAGGTTATTTCCCAGTTCCACATAGGTCAGGGCCCGGCAGTCCTTAAAGGCACCGGCCCACACTTCCCTCACCTTTTCGCCGTAGAAGGCGATGAGTTCGGAGGAGGCAAAGGCATATTCGCCGATGTATTCAATATCCCTGCCGCCGTTTACGTAGAGAAGGGTGGCGTGATTGTAGGTGTCGGTGCAGATGTAATTGTTGAAGGTCATGGTCCAGGGATAGATGAGGATATGCCGTTTTCCGTCGGCCGATGTATATGCCGGACGGCGGGGATCTGCCATGATGGCACGGGCCATGGCCTCCCGGTCATAGTCTCCATTCTTTTCCGCCTGGACTCTGATGAAATAAATTCTTTCGCCATTGTCCTCTTTTTCCCTTCCCCTGCTGTCCACCGGAATGCCCCGGATGCTGCTGGTAGAAGGAGCGGTGCGCTTGAAATCATCCATAAACCCGTCGTGGCTGTAGTATTTGGAATTGTCGTAAATGTGCCAGTGATTTTCAGCCCAGTACTTCCGCTTCAGCTGCTCGTCTTTCACTTCCCTCATGAGAGGCGACTTTTCTCCCTTCAGGAAATAGGGAATATGGTTTTCCCGGCAGTAAACTTCCCAGGAACTTCCCGGCAGGCAGCACACCGTGATTTCATCACCTTCAAAGACTCCCTCTCCGATACGGCAGTCCTGCTGAAGGAGCTCCATGAAATGAAGGTCCCGGCAGTGGGCAAAGGCATGGTCTCCCACATAGGAAAGGCTTCGGGGCAGCTCTGCCTTGGCAAAGTAAAGCAGCCCTTCAAAGGCATGGGCCCCTATAGATTCAAGTCCCTCGTCTGCCTTTATCTGGTACACTGTAGATTTTTGGAAACAGGACTCCCCGATTTCTTTGATATCTCCTTTCAGGTGAAGATAGCAGATGGGCGCTTTGATGAAGGCGCCACAGTCCAGCTTCCTATAGGGAGCTGCTCCTTCTCCCTTTTCCGGAATGTGGATGACTTCAGGAAAGCGATCATTGTCTTCCTCCAGGAGCTTTGAAATATCCGGAAGGAGCCGCCTGTATTCCACCGGAAGGCCCGGGTGTTCTTTTGCAGAAATAATATCCCCTGCACCTGCCTTCGTAAGAATGGTGGTATGGCTGTCTAAAAGGTCTCTTTCCTTCATATATTCATAGGCCTTGCCGGAAAGAGGGATGTCCAGCCGCACGGGAGATTCCCGGTCCTCATCGTCTTCCACCATGGTATCCGGCGAAAGCTCCACCACCATGTTTCCCTCTGCCGCAGAAAGGGGATACACCGATACAGAGGAAGGGATGGACAGTACCTTCAAAGAAGGCAGCCTGTAAAAAGCATGCCTGCCGATGGTTCTAAGGCTCTTTGGCAGTCTGATTTCCTTAAGGTTCCTGCAGTAGCAGAAGGCGTAGTCGGAAAGGGCCGTCACCCCTTCCGGGAGCGTAATGGATTCATCATCCCGGTGATAGAAATAGAAGGAGGGAATGGTGCCATCTTCTCCCATATTCCGGGATTGTCCCTTTTGAATGACGATTTCTTCTGTTTCCTTCTTTAATTCATCCATAAGGTCATAGGGAAATCTTGTTTCCACGCCTTCCATGGCCGCAGCAATATCTCCTGCCTTTGGAAGAAGTTCCCGGTCCATGATCTCGTCAAGCGCCGTCCCCCCTTCCTTTATCCGCTGCAAGAGGGAAGGCAGCGGAAGGCCCCTCTGTTTTTCATAGGATGAAAGCACTGCCATGGAAAGTTCATACTTCACCTTTTCCAATGCTCCCCCAAGGCCGAAGGCCTCGGCAATACGGTCAGCAGTCCCCTTTTGATCCCTGCCAAAGGCATAAAAAAGCTTATAGGAAAGCATGCTGCAGGGATTATGGGCCAGGGCATAAGCAGCCCCATCCTTTCGGCGGCCCTTCTCCAGCTCTCCGTTTTGGATGGCAGAAAGAATCCTCTCCGGCACTCTCACGTCCTTCTTGTCCGGCGGCAGCAGGTTCAGCCGGTCCGCTGCATCCATCACCAGGCATCCCGCTGCCCTTTGATAGGCATTCATAAAGGACTTCATGAGGTCCTCTGATTGAAAAAGTTTCTCCAGCTCCTGCCTTTCCTGGCTGTTTGTAAAGGCATTGCCTATGGCATTGAAGAGACTGTGGCCGGCGCCAATGACCAGATTGGCAATGCCGGCGGTAATCATGCCTTCAATGGCGCCGCCGATACCGAAGCCGCCGCCCATAATGCGGCCTCTATACTCCTTGCGGAGTTCCCTATATTTTCTGGCCGCCTCGGCGCTGCCTGTAATCCGGCCCACCTTTTCCAGAAGGAATTCGATGAAGTCCTGCCAGGCATCCAGCGCAGAAGGGGCTCCTTCCTTCGTATCCCGGGTCATAAAGTTTTGAAATTCCAAACCGTAAATGCCGCGGCCCATGAGGAGGGACGATTCCTTTTTCAAGAGGCTTCCAAATAGTTTCTTCACCGCCTTTTCATCGGAAACAAATTGAAGAAGCCCCTTCACATCACCTTCGCCCAGGTAAATACGCTTGAGTTCTGCCGGAGTTTTTGCTTCAGCCATCATAACCTTAAACAGACGGAAAAATCCCACCTGCCGCTCATCGTATTCAAAATGGCAGCCGTCCATGTCAAAAGCATAGACTCCTCTTTCTCCATCATGGAAAGGACGGAGCGATTCACTGTCATCATGGGGAGAGCAGAAAATAGGATAGATTTTTTCTTCCTTCTTCTCATCTACCTTCTTCAAGAGATCATCCAAAGAAGGCCCCTCTT
>ULNV01012976.1_pt1 | contig 22716 bp, 23 predicted proteins | sample 1952011 | NCBI WGS metagenome assembly ULNV01 (sample SAMEA4835586, study PRJEB28245) | human gut metagenome | biome: gut microbiome; material: fecal sample | place: Denmark | collected 2008
AATATCAAGATAGTTCCAAAATGGAATCAACTCAAAATGTCGTTCCTCATGACTTGCTCTACAAATCACAGTAGAACAAAACACCAGGAAGTAATATTCCGCAAGCAAAGCCCCTAGCACGAACCTCTTCGCCCTGTGCCCTTTCATCACTAACAATCCAATCACGATTGCAACAGAAAGCACAAGAAAGGAGATGAGCACATACTCCACAGGAATCCGAGGATTCAGCCATTCATAAAATTCATCCATTAAACAATTCGGTTCATATCCACATTATAACCACAAGATTTTAATTCTTGCGCAATCTTCAACTTCCAGTATCCCTCATGATCAACACCAATATAAGCAAAGCCGGTTATATCAGATGGTACTTCAACATCACCTTTTACCAAGGCAGCAACATGCGAACGTTTGAGTCTTCCTATAAAATATCCTAATTCAAAAACCACATTTTGCCTTGCTCTTAGATGCATTTTATCTCCAACTAAACCACCTTCATCATCAGGAGTTAATAATACTATAGCAAATCCAACATCTGCAGCATTCTCAAATTTTTCAATAATTGTTTTGCCACCATTTGGTTGTTCATGCAATATTATAGCTTCTAGTCCTAACTTTTCGATATAACGGGCTACAGATTCTTTAAGTTCGTTATCTCTTCCATGAACTATGAATACTTTGGTTTTATCCACCTGCTGAGGATTATTTTTCTTTTTAATTTGATGCTCTTTCTTTATATTTTCCTCATACTTCTCCATGATAGCAGGATTGGATTTTAAAACCCCAATAGTTTCATCCATCATATCAATTATAGTATATAAGACATCTTCATCCATACCATATGGAGCATTAAAAATCATATCTAATGGATCCACATTCTTCATCACCAATCCTCCTATCATGGGAGGAGGAGCTATAGTAACTACCTTATGTGTATTTGCAATATAGGTAATTTTCTTAACCTGTGCTATATTTTGATTAATCTTTGAACGATTCCCATTACCATTCAAAAAAGCAAAAATCAGGCTTTTGAACAATTCAATTACATTTAAAGCTTCTTTTGTTGTCATAACTTGTATCGTATATTCAAACTACTTATTTATTCTTTTCCATAACTTCCATATTTCATGATGTCATACAAACATAACAGTTTTCTGTAATCAGTAGTATTTCTTTGATCAGCAGGTATATCCAACAAATATGATTTCAAATCCTCTAAAGCTATTCGCTTCGCTTTTACGGCGTGAAGTATTTCATTTACCTTATATGTTTTGAATATGCTATCATCAGATAAAATCGCAGCAATAGAAGTTAAAGAAGACGTAGGTGAACCCATTTGAGAAAACATAGCTTCAATCCTATCGTGCTCTATTTGTTTAAGAGTTTCTACCTCATTAATTTTTGAACAAACAGTGGCAAAACCATATATTGGAAAATATTCCGTAGAATTAATACTTTGTCCATTTATTGACTGAATAGCACCTGACTTTTGGTGTATAAGTTCAAAATATTCTCTTATTAAATCTTTTTTCTTTTTAGTACTTACAAAGACTGTATTATTAGTACCTATTGCTATAACCCGATCCCCATTATGCATATCAGACATATCTTCAACAATTTTAACTTTTATTTTTCCTCCCGAATGTATATCTCTGATAACATCATGAACCTTACGAATGTCCATAGCACTCACAGGTAAATCCAAGTTAGATATAGCATCATATATTTCACCATATTTATCTGTCGTCAACTGTTTGATACGCACAGTTAGTCCATTATTATCCAAAGCTGCATCATAATCAGACAACTCAAGATTTTCACTATCCTTTTGGTAATTAATCAAGAGGAAGTTATTGCGTATCTTATCTGCTAAATCTGAATTGGGTTGTATATTAGAAAAAATTATTTTTAATAACTTTCTTATATTTTGATCTTGAAGAGAATATCCTAAAAAAATAATTGGATGATATATAAAAGTAGATAAAACTTGAGCTTGTATCAAATTATACTTATCATCAAACTTTTTATAATCTTCGGCTGTGATTACAATATTTTCAGGAGCTTCTATGCTACCATGTATTTTATACACAGATCCATATGGATTACTCAGAAGGATATTATTACCTATAACAGGCTTAAAATACAAAACATTTTCAATCAAATTATCATAATTAGTCGTTATAACTGAACTGATATTTTTACTAGCTCTATATAACTTTTCTAATTCATCTTGCCTTTCAGGACGTTCATGTAGATTTGTAAATAACTGAGAAATATAGATTTTAAAGCGACTAATACATTGCCCTTGCTCCATCTTGCGATAGTATTCATCATTAATAAATCCAAACTTCCCATTTCTATCACTTTTAACAATGGAATTAAAACTTTCCTCAACCAACGTTCCTAGCTTAGGATAATCAACATGCCCTTGACTATCAATACATTCAGATTTCATATCCAAGAAAAGTTCTCGATTATCACTACATTCTTCTACAATTTTAGCTAATAATGCCTCCCAAGTAAATGAATCTTGATAATATCGTAAAGATAATCCTGTACCAATAAAAAGTACAGGATAAACCTTGTACGTAGCAAAATATTCGTAAATATCCATGACTATAAAATTGAAATATACCTATACTTCCTTCCCCGCAAACTTCACTTTTCTACCCAGCACGTTAGCGAATATCATTTCGATATCCTTTCAGGAGGAGTAATGGCGATAGTAATAACAGCTAAGGCGAGCCTTATTTGGGTATTGAATCACCTCCATCCATAAGTCAGGATAGCAAGTAGTGATTACTTTTTATAGAAATAAGTCAATAAATCACACCTGCTATATTTAGCTGTTTCCAAGTGATTTTTTAAATCAATGGAAAATCATCACTCATCAACTCACTTTTTTTAGCTATTACCACATCATCATACATCATCATAATAATGTCTTCGTCATATTGACCTATGATAGACTTATTTTCAATTCCATGAATGTTATTAAGAATGAGCTTCACAAAATCAACACCAGCACCATAAGCATGAAGATAAGCACCGCCAAAACGTGGATTAATTTCAGAGAGATAATATTCTCCATCTTTAATAAAGAAATCCATATCACAAGGGCCATTTAATTCTAAAACAGAACATACTTCCGCGATAAAGTCGAACAACTTTTGGTCTTTAAACGAAATGGTCTTACTAGCACCACCAATTCTACTCTCTATCTTCTTTTTGGAAAATGCAGCAACAGGCTTATGACTTATACAATCTACATAAACATCCGCATCACAATCACCACCTGTCATCAGTTCCTGAATAATATAAGTGAACTTACCATCATTGAATTTGGTCTCAGCTTCTTCCCAATTATTTACTTTACCAATACCAACACTTCCACTTCCGCTGATAGGTTTCATAAAGACAGGGAATTCCACTTCACCATTCTCCAATCCTTCCTTAAGTCCTTCAAGAGAGTTGTAAGTAAGTACTGTACGTACCCCTTTGCTACTAAGATGCTTAAACATCTCATACTTATCAAAGCACAGACGTGCAGTCCATTCTGCAGGGCAAAGGGGCAGAATGCCCTTTGTCAAGAGATCTTCACGATGCTTTGAAAGAATCTCTATCTCAGGATCAATAAGTGTTGTTATTGCCTTAATGTTCTCTTTTTCACAAATTTCAAGCACCTTATCAAAATATTCAGGTGCATCGATGCGAGGGACAAGATAAGTTTTATCCGCCATAAATAAGGCAGGAGCAACGGGACTTAAATCAGTGGCTACAATATTACCACAACCATTCATTGACATACGGAAATCCTTCAAAAGTGTAGCGCGACGGCCACAGCTACAAAATAAAATATTATCCATTTTCTCGTTATTTTATAATTGTTTTTTGTATATATTCATTTGCTGTCCATTTTTCTCGAACCAACTTACACTCTTCGTTCTCCAAAGCATATATATTTGGAATATAGCGTATAAACATTGGAGTAAGACACATTGTGTAAGCACCTACATTGTGAAAAACAATTCTGTCTCCCACGCAGAGTAAAGGTTTATCCGTCAAGGTAAACAAGCGGTCGTATTCCAGACAAGTACAGCCCGAGACTGTCTGAGTCTTCACCAATGGAGATTCCATTTGGTAAATCTCCTCATCTAAGTAGGCTGATTTCTTGAAAAATGGGTCTACATCATTTCTGCTACCATCAGTAGTTATAAACCAATGGTCTTTTTCAACTTCTTTATGGTCTATCACCTCACTCACGAAAGAATAACAAGAAGCAACTAGAGCATTTCCAGGTTCCACGATCAAGCACAAATGCTCAAGACCATTCTCTCTAAGTACATGATAAAAAGCATCACTATACTGCTGATAGGTAGGTTTGTTTGGGAATATGCCAAAATATCCTCCACCAACATCAAGATAGTCCAAATCAAGGCTATACTTTTTTATTACTTTACATGCATACTCCACAGAACGTTCATAAAAGCGTACACTTCTACTGTGAGCTGTACGATGAATATGTAAACCATAAAGAGATACATTAGGCAAACTTGATATATAGCTAACGGCATCGGCAAATTCACCTGTATCATCCGAAAAGCCAAAGCGACTATTATCATTATCTCCATCGGCATCTTCTCCTGAAATATGACTGATGTTGATATTCAACCTAAGCCCTACTTTATAATGTTGTCTTCTATTCAATTCTTTAAGCCATTTCAACTCACGTTTTGTCTCTATGTTCACAATAGCCCCACCTTTGATAGCCTCAACAAATGTATCCCTCGACTTCATCGGACCATTATAGATAATTCTATTCACCGGAAAACCACAAAGCATCGCAAGTTCATACTCATCATGTGAGACTACCTCAGCATAGGCTCCAAAATCCCCTGCCTTTCGCATACAATAAGGCGTAGAGTTTGTTTTTACAGAATATCCGACTATAGAATGCTTAAAATTGGAATTTAAAGCATTTAGAAATCCTCCAATACTTTTTTTAAGTTCTGCAACATCAAGAACGAAGCAAGGAGTTTGAACGTTATTATAAATATTAATTTGTTCCATTGAAATCCTCCATAGTGGCATCATTATCCGAGTTAATATCCTCCCGGAACAACACCTTCTTTATTGTTATAAATATTACCTTTAAATCTGTCAGCAAAGAGAGATGATCCACATACCAGACATCTAGTTTAAATTTTTCAGTCCAGCTGATTTGGTTACGTCCATGACATTGAGCCCATCCAGAGATACCTGGACGTACATCATGTCTTCTCATCTGCTCCTTACTATATAATGGCAAATACTGTACAAGTAATGGTCTAGGACCAATTAATGCCATATCCCCTTTCAACACATTGATTAACTGTGGCAGTTCATCTATCGAAGTAGAACGTACAAATGTACCAACCCTTGTCAATCTATCTGCATCAGGTAACAAGTTGCCACTAGCATCTCTTTCGTCAGTCATTGTCTTGAACTTAATGACCTTGAATATTTTCCCATCCTTACCAGGACGCTCTTGAAAGAAGAATGCACCAGCACCCTTATTTGCAAAATGCAACCAGATGGTTACAATTATCAAGATTGGGCTAATGCATATCAATGCTATTAGAGAAATCCAGAAATCAAAGAATCGCTTAAAAAAATGTGCGTACATACCTTTTACTTCATTAAATTAATAAATGTTTTCTCTAATACTTCAGCTACCTGTGCCGATAATTTTGCCTTATCATATACTTCTACTGATAAACGGCGTGCATTTCTTCCCCACTCTTCCAATAATTCTTTTTTATCTTTGTATTCTAACAGTTTGTCAGCCAATTCTGATGGTTTTTCCACATTCACATAGAATCCACAATTCTGCTGTTCCACCATATCCTTTGTCCAACCAGCTGAATTCACAATTATAGGCTTACCTGCCGATAACGAGTCAAAAAGTTTATTGGGAGAGTTTGTTGCAAGAATTGGAAGATTCTTGAACGACGTTATACTTGCATCGCAGCAATTTGTCACCTCTGCAACCACTCCTACAGGATGATTACCAAGGAATTGAACGTTGTTCAAATTATGTTCCTTACAAAATTCTTTCAACTTTGGTTCCATAGCACCCTCGCCCATGAAGATGAAATTAATACTATTGTCGCCTCTATTCTTCAAATCAAGAGCTGCATTTACAATATATTCCAAACCATTGGCAACAGCCAACATACCAAAATGAATCACATTAAACTTATTCAAGTCTACGCCAAAACGCTTCACAATCTCCATATCTACCTCATGTGGATGGAAAATGTCTGGCTTCGACATATTTGGTATCATGCTGGTTTTCCCAACAGGAGTTCCAGCCTTAACAACACCCTCCTGCATACCTGGGCTCAAAGCCACTACATGTTCTGAACACTTATAGATACGTTTTTCAAACTTTCTCAAAGCCCAAATCAGCAATGGATTCTTAACAGCTCCAACCTGAATAGGGAACTCTGGCCATAAATCGCGCACTTCAAATACATATCTCCAACCCTTTAATGCACGAAGTGCCAAAGCTACGGCACCGATTGTCAAAGGAGTAGAAGTAGCATAAACCAAATCAACATTCTTCTCTTTCTTGGCTACAGATATAGACTGAAAGATAAACTTCACAAACGACCATACTTTCTGTATTTTCGTCTGCGAGTTATTATATAAGTTATTTACATATATCACATCTATACCATCACGGTTAAAACGGCCAGGAGCGTGTTTCGATTCACTGTTTCCTGTTATTACAGTCACATGATGTCCTCTTCTAACAAGTTCTTTCGAAATCCAATAAGAACGTGTTGCACCTGGCTCCTGAGGAGTTACAAAATACTGATGAATGTAGAGAATATTCATATTATATATAAAAAATAAAATTAGTTACTTAAAGTTCTTTTCCAAAAAAAGTGATTTTATTCTTCCTCCAAGCATCATCCGCCTTACCTCTTCGCTTTCAAACCATCTTTGCAGTTTCTTATTCATACAAAGATTTGTCATAGCCTGTGGCTTCCAATGCAATTCTACTTCCACGTCCTCAAATTCAGGTATATGGGCATTAATATAATCATACTTTACGTCTCCATACCTTTTACGGCAGAACTCCATTGCTTTGTTCATTCCACATGGCACACAAATATCTATATCTCCAGGTTGGCGTAATTTGGACAATTCATTTCCATACATTACAGCATTGCCTTGTCCTTTCAAAATGCAAGAAGTGTACCCCTCGCTCAACAGCAATCTACATATCTTTACGCAACGCTCATTCAATACCTCGTTACGCCGTTGTATATTTGCTGTAATCCCAAGCCATTTCATCTTTAGCGAAAGAGGTAAATTTACAGTTTGTTCAAGAGGCAACCTTTGTATGCCCTTAAAGCAAACACCTATAAGTGTCTGTTTCTGAGCCATCGCAAATAGATGATGCCAATCTTGCTTTGAAGGCACACATGATAAAGTTTTAAGGTTGCCTAAAGCTACCTGCAAAAATTCAACAAATAGCATAGCTTTCATTTTCAATAATCACGTTCATCACAAAACAACGTTAAAAAGCGACTATAACTAGACATTTATAAACCGAGCAAATATCCATGCTCCTTTATAATATCTATATTTTTCCATTAACGTTTTGATTTTACACTAGACAAATCAATCATACTTCCTGCCAATAACTGGAATTTTTCTGAATAATAATTCATTAAGCCTCCATAACTGGTGAAAGTCAATTCACCAAAATAAATCTTGCCACCTACATTATAAAGATCCACACGGACACAAGGGAAGTCCTTTGACAATCTTTCTGCAATATCAATCATTTCATCAAGATTGGTAGGCTTGGGCACATCATTACCATCTACATGGTCGTTATCATAAACCATATAATCAGGATGGTTCACCCAATCTCTATCATACACCTTCAGAACAACCGTTTCATGACCATTAGTAACTTTTCTATCACTACAAGTCATAATATATTGACACTTTCCATTGAAGCACCACATTTTATAATCAACCAAAGAGTTCGATTCACCAAAGTCCATCAGTTTCTCGGCAATGAGTTTTGGTTGTATTCTAAGATAGTGATGAGCACTTTCCAAAGCGCCATACTTGTGATTCAAATCCTCGTGAAAATATCTAACTGTCGACTTCCAATCTAACTTTGCTTTATCTTTAACTATCACAACATCTCCAGACCCGTGATTAGCTTTAATAACAAACTCCTTAGGCAATTTATCAAAATCAACATTTTCCACCTTATCCCATACTCCAATAAGTGGAATCAGAATATCTTTCAGTCCCTTTTCTTCCACATAACCACGTACGGCATACTTATCAGCACAACGCGTCCATAAAGTCGTATCAGTCTTTAAACTTAGATATAGTATTTTCTCGTTCAAAGTCTGAGGGTTCTTCAGATTTAGCTTCTTCTTAAAACGAGCATAATAACGTATCTCTGCCAATACTATTGGATGATGTTCACCAAGCCACTCACAGAAATAAATTAATGGCTGAAAAATCTTATTCAGCACAGGATTTGTTCTTATATGCATATCTTTTTATTTACCAATTTTACGTTTTACAAAATCCATTAATACTTTACTGAAAGAATTAGGATGCAAGAAAGCCGAAACAAACAACTGCTTACGATTAGCTTTTCTGTAAACAAGATATCCTCGTGTTATTTCAGTATGATATTCTTCAGTATTATCATCTATCTTCAACCGTTCATTCAAATATTCAAAACGCCAATTTAGAGGGATATCGCTTTCCGAAACAATATGGGGACAACTTTCTTCGTTAATCCTTACATAATCTTCACTATATACGGGTTTATTTCCAACAAAGTCAAGATTCACAATAGCTCCTATTTTACATTGTTCACTTGGCATCTCGAATACCAAGTTGCCCAATGAATAATAGATTCTGCCACCATTATAATCTTCATACCCCTGAAGCACATGTGGGTGCATACCAATAATCAGATCAAAACCAGCATCAATCAACCAATGAGCAAACTTCTTTTGTGCAGCAGAAGGGCGGTTTATAAACTCATTACCCCAATGAACAAACAGTACTTTAAACGCATCTTGTGGCAACTGTTTAACCTCTTCCTCAATATCCTTATATTCTGGATTATACCAATACAAAGGCTCTTGCTTATACTGCTCTATTCTGAAACATATACCTGTTATGGATATCAATTTTGCTTTATGAGTTATCTGAACAGAATGATGTTTTTTCTGCCCGAAAACCTTACAACCAAAACTTTCAAGTGTGTTAACTGTTTCCTCGTACGCAGCAGCCCCATGTTCCATAGCATGGTTATTAGCAAATCCATAGACATCAAAATGCTTTATCTTGGCCAAGTCATTTGGTAGAATCCTAAAGGCTTTCCCATACATTCCTTTATAGTCACTATTCGAAGCTGAAACACCTTCAAAATTACCAACCCATAAATCTTCCTTCTTTCTATCAAGATACTTAAACGGATTAAGACCATTCTTGATCTTTGTTCCTGTTCCAAAACCTACAGAGAAATTCCAATCTGTAAGATTTATGTCACCTGTGAAATGTATCATATTATAATCTCTTAGATATTACGTTCCATGCAGTTTCGGGGCTATATTTTTTAGCCTCTTCCTTAGCTGCAGTTTTCATCCTTTTCAGTTTTTCTCTATCATTATATAATGCCAAAACAGCTGTATTAAAACTCTCTTGATTGTCCGAAAATGGAACTATCAACCCCGAACAATCATGCTTCACAAATTCGTGAGCATGTTTCCATTCTGAAACTATAACTGGTATTCCTGCTATATAAGCATCAAGTATACTTCCAGGAAAACCTTCTGTATAATACTTTGTAGGCAATAAAAGAGCATCATAACCACTTAATGTAGTATGAATTTTATCCGGTGTTAAGAAACCCTTATACGTTACATTCGGACTCAACAGTTTTATTTTCTCATTAAAATCTGCTTCATCTTTCTTTTCTATCTGACCATAGAAATCTATCCTTACATCTAACTTTTCACGTATTGCAACACGAGCAAATTCAAATATTATATCATAGCCCTTATTTCTATCAACGCGAGCCATATAAACAAGTTTGAGCGTTTTAGCAGTATTAACTCTTTCTTCGAATGGTTTTACAAACCTAAAATTAGGAAACACCTCTGTATTTGTAAAGTGATACTTCTCTTTTAATACTTTGTTTACATTCTCCATTTCAGGAAGGAAAGCATGAATTTTCTTACTTATTTCCAATAATTTCATGTGAGGCGAAAACTTATACGTACCCTCAAAGAAATCTACCTGCCATCCACCAACACATATCACTAATAGTTTGTATCTTAATAAAAATGATAACTTATAAACCACAGGATACAGTTTCTCCATACTATTGTCAGCTGGCACCATTATCACACTATTACATATACAAAAATACCAAAATAGTTTCACAAGCAGAAATGGATTCTTGGTCTGCTTTACTTCTAATGTATCATAATAATACACCTTCAACTCCTTATGTTGCCTAAGGAGTTGAAGAATATTTCTTGTTTTTATCGTCTGACCATCCAATTTATCTGTCAAATAACCAAACGCGCCTAATAAAAGTACTCTATTCATATATCTATAACAATTTTAAATATGATTCAACAAATCTACAAAAAACATTGAGAGCTTTATAACTATTTCTATAAATGCAAATCCGCTTCATGTTAAAAAATAAGATGTTATTTAATTCAACCAAAGCAATTGTTTTTTTTGCACTTATAGATTCCAATCTTTTTAATAAACAAGTATTATATACTACTCTACAATATTATTAACATAATCCTCCTGTCGCCCTATCACTATGCTTGATGCATAGCTCAAATACAAGCCGTCCAATCTGCTGAAATCCTAATATAGCTCTCAGGCTTACCTTTATAACAAGCTATATCAGCATTGTATAATTCATTAAATTCACTCATTACAAATTTAGTTGTTTATATATTGTTTAATCTGTTTCAAAAACAAATCCGTATATTTCCTTGCACCAACATCATTCATGTGTATTGGATCGTTAAAATACTCTGGGTGACCAACTAACTCAGGCAGCTGAGAGTTGTTTAAGAACAATGCACCATACATCTTACATATCTTCAGCATTTCCATGGCTGACTTATTGTTCATATCGCAAAGTCTATACATCGGAGAATCTACAACTACTACTTTTACACCTTTGTCTTTTGCACGTGAAAGTGTTGCCTTAAAACGCTCTACCTTTGTCTTGCTCAATTCCGTACTATCCAGCTCCACTTGTTTCAATTCTAATTGTTTCTTCAACTTCTTAGGTTGCAGAGGTAAATAGCCCTTTTCTGTGTCGTCCACAAATGAGTTTCGTCCACGATAGCGCATCAATAAGCGATGGATAATAGAATTGTATTGGTATATCCGACTATTTAGCCTTGCATGTTCCGTCCATGACAATTCTTCTTGAATGGCAGATGTTACCCACGGATTTCTCTTATAATATGGATAAAGATTCTCCAAAGGATCATCAAAGCCATCAAACAAGTATTCTGTTCCATTCTCCCATATAATCAATTTAGGAATATATCGATCAAGAATAGAATTTACCACACAACAATTATAACTGAAGAAGCAACCGTCACGAGCTACATTGTATGCAGGCATACCTAACGAATCTTCTATTATCTGAGTGACATAATGATGTGCAGCTCGTGACGAACCTACTATAACAATTGGTGTGTGTACATCGTTAAGCGAATAATATGTCTTTCCTGTATCACCTTGATTGCTTATTTGTGGCAGCATCCAATCCATCACTTTACCAACTGTCACATCTACTACAATAACCATTGCCAGCACTACTAATACTGCAACACAAAATTTTGACAAACCTTTCTTCATAATGGTCTTAGAATTGGAAATAAATGAAAGAACCGCCATTGAGAACACCAAAGGCAAGTATATAAACTATTAACATAACTGCGGTTGCATATCTTAACACCATAAAGCGTGAGCTTAACAAGTGAAAATTCTGTTGTTTCTCTTTTACTAAGTCATAAGTGAACACTATTGCCATAGAAACAAAACCCATCAATAGCGTATTAGTGTCAAGGAACGGTTTACCAGGTTCGCTAATTATCTTCTTGAAAATTAGCATTACATCATCTATATTATTCACACGGAAGAAAATCCAAGCGAAGTTGACAATAGAAAAAGTAACTATCAACCTAAGAATGTTTGCAAATGAGAACTTGTCTGAGATATTTTTAATCTTGTCACCATATATTATTCGCTCAATTACCATACAAGCCCCATGCATTGCACCCCATATAATAAATGTGTATGCCGCTCCATGCCATAAACCAGACACAGTAAACACAATCATAGTATTGAGCATCCAACGTACTTTGCTGCATCGATTACCACCTAAAGGAAAATAGATATAATCACGGAACCATGTTGTAAGAGATATGTGCCACCTACGCCAGAAATCTGTTACCGTCTTAGCAAAATATGGTCGGATGAAATTCGTTGGAAGTTCAATTCCAAATAGCTTTCCACTACCGATAGCCATAAGCGAATAGCCAGCAAAGTCTGCATATATCTGAATGGTATAGAGAATACTTGTAAAAAGTAAAGTTGTTCCGTTATGTTGGGCTATGTTTGCATAAACAGTATCTACATATATACCGAGTCTATCAGCAAGACATAATTTCATTACCCCCCCCATTAAGAAATCCTTGCATCCGCTTACTGCAATATCATAATCAAATTTACGTGTCTTATAATACTGAGGCAATTGCTTTTGAGCTCTACTTATAGGACCGCTCAGTATACTGGGGAAGAACATCACGTAGGCCATATATGAAAGTATATCCTTCGTTGGTTCCACTTTTCGTTGGTATACATCAATACTATAACTCAATGCTGTGAAGGTATAGAAACTTATTCCTACAGGTAGCAAAACTTTGAGTGTAGAGACACTCATATCTGTTCCCAAAAGTGAGAATGCATCTACAAAAGCTTGTACAAAGAAGTTAAAGTATTTGTAGTAAAACAATATGCCAACGTTCAACACTATTGCTCCTACCAATAGTGTTTTTCGCTTCTGCTGGTTATCAGTTTTACCTAACCACCATCCTGTAAGGAAAGTAGAAATAGCTGTGACAAACAAAAGTCCAAGAAACCGCCAGTCCCACCAACCATAGAAAACAAGACTTGATACTACAATTAATCCATTCTGTAATGTTCTATTGTTACGGCACACTGTCCAGTAGCATAAGAACACTACAGGAAGAAATATTAGATATTCAAGAGATTGAAATGTCATTGTAATGTGATTATAATTTTTCTATAAGTTCTACATATGATTTCAAGAAGGCTTCTCCAGTATTACGCTTTAAGCAAAGTTGGCGATTGCTCTTACGCATTTCCAGTCTATTATCATACGTACCTTCACCTCCCATTGGACCAATAAAGATAATTGTATCTTTACATTTCATCATTATAGCACTATATATTCAAAAGTAAAGTTCTATATTTATCCACATACGACTCTCTATTAAAGTATTTCTTATATACTTCTTTAGCATATGGATTATATGGTTTTATAGTGATGTTTTCTGCATTCATGTCCACCACTGTACCAACATTGGTTTCTTCCACCAACTTTGCGTAAGACGGAACAGCATCAGTCATGATGACATTCACACCACATGACAGATATTCCAAGAATTTAATAGGAGCTGCCACTTGGTTAACCACATCCTTTTTTCTAATAAGGAATCCATATTCAAACTTATTAAGCGTGGTGGGTATCTGTTTTCTATTAGTAATACTATATATTTCTATATTCTTTTCATCACCAATTATTTCAAGGACTTTTTTTCTCGCTTCCTCAGTATTTAGAGTAATAATATGGAAGATAGAATTATCGGTCCTAATCTTGACATATAACTTCAGAATTTCATTGAAACACTGCCATACAGACAATCCTCCGATATACACAAAAGAGTTAGGTAGACGCTCAACATTCTCTATCTTAGTATTTGCAAATTCAGATAAACATGGCACAACTATCGATTTGGTTCTTACCCCATATTTGTTTTCATAGTATTCCTTCATTGCATCTGACACATAGATTACTCCAGCAGCTTTACGTAGTGTATAAGCATCTATCAACTGTAGAACCCATTTGCGCAAGTAACTATGATGTCTCATATAACTTTCAGCAGCAGCGTCTCCTTGTTTCCAAAGATAAATAGGCAGTTTAGTTAAACGTACAAGTTTTATGAAATACATAACATTTGTACACCATATTTTCTCTGCTTTATATTTTGAGAACAATTCTGGTAGTTCTGATGGTCTTTCAAAACTATCAATTTTATAATTATAGTCTTTGAAAAGAGACTTATCAATATTGTTCTGGGTAAGCATAACGATATCATGACCACAGTCTGCCATCATATCCACATGCATCATCATCGAACTGCATACTGCAGGAGTTGTCTCGTAAGCTACTATTGCTATTCTACTCATTGTTTATTGCTTTTTTTAATGCGTTAATAAATCCTCTACCAAACTTCAAGTCTGGCTCCATATAATTACCCTCACCCCATTCATTCCACGATTTCAAGAAGACGATACGTTTGTCTTCTTTCTTATTCTTAGTTGTTGCAAGCACTTTTTTGGCATGTTCTTCAAACAACTCTGGTGTTGCATTATGCAGAACAGTACCGCCACGTCCACTTCTTGGAGTATGATCCCAGTTTGGCATCATTGTAGGGAACACATCCTCGCGATAGTCTTCTTCAAAGACACTATGTTTTATTGCCTTCTTGTATGGAATGATAAAAGGTACTTTTATAAACTTTCTGGCAAAATTAAAACAACGCATCACGAAGTTTGAGGCTTTGTTGTACTGATAGTAATTATCAAGTCTATGACAATGGTTTACTGCATCGAAACCATATTCTATGATTTCATCGATTTTCTCTTTATGCAATGTCTGACCAACGAAGAAGAATCCCTCCAAACCATTTTCTATAGCCAATTGATTCCATTGAGCCTTGAATTCCTTAAAATTCTTAAAGCCTAAAGGTTGGTAGATTACAAATAATAATTTACCGTCTACCCTTATATATCGCTTATCTTTAAAAGCCTTAAGCAGAGAATAAAAATGCTTTTCGTTATCTTCCTTACCAAGATATTTCTGTTCAGCAAGTATTTTTTTCTCTACGGTTCCATCATTATTCCAAAACTTAGAATACCATGATTCATTAGCCCAACATAAGCAAAATGGGAAATCAGGTTTGCCACTTTCCACCACTTCATTAAATGGTCTTTCCAACTCCTCAAAACCAGCTTCAAACCAATAATGATAATAACAGAAACCTGTCACACCAGCTTCTTTAGCAAGTTCCGCTTGTGCCTCTCTTACTTCTGGCAAGCGCAAATCATAATAACCAAGTTCTGATGGCACTTTTGGTTGATAATGCCCAGGATAAAGTTTCTTAGCTTTACCCACATTTGTCCACTCTGTAAAACCTTTTCCCCACCATTCATTGTTACGCTTTGTTGGATGGTACTGGGGAAGATAATATGCAATAATTTGTTTATTATTAATGTGTTCCATTTCTAAAATAATATTGAGATCTATTTATTGAATAATTATGATCTGTAGTATTCACCATTTCATAAGGAATATATCGCTCATACATTTTATGACCAGGATACAAATTATATTCTCCCATTTGATCTCGTTGATATATATAGAGAACACATAAAGTAAATACACCTGTTATCAACAGTTTCGGCATCTGTATTTTCTTCCAATATATATATATCGCATCAGCTAACAGTATCCAATAAAAGGGTTCAAAATAATTTCCAAATCTATAGAAGGCGTATGTAAACATTCCCAAACATCGAAGAATTACAAACGCCATTATAAATCCGACATATTTTGTTTTTTCCTTTAGGATAAATATGCAAATAACAGGTAAAATAAGATACGATGTAAACAGAAATATATAGTATAATAAATTTCTTGAACTATCTAATGATTGATTTAGATATTCCAACAAATATTCTGGATCACTTGCAGTAAACAGACTAATAATTTCAGTTAAACCACCTATCTGTGAAAATAATACTGGAACTATTATTGATAGTAAGGATATTACTATTATCTTTTTCTTACTATATTTTACCTTTACCAAAAAAGGAACAATAAGTAAGATTATTGCTGAAATATGAATTTCAAAAGCAACAAAGACTAACAATACAAAGTATTTCTTATATCCTTTGCTATAAAGCATAATAGCTATTAAACCTAAAGCCACGGCTATTGCTTCACGCATTATCTCCATGTTGAATTCGAAATAATTCAATATGTAATAGCATAATAAAGCTATAAAAACATTAGTAGTATTACGCCTTATAAACCAAAATATGATGACATTTACAATTATTGCTGTAATTAATTGTACAAAGACAAAGTTTCCAAATATCAACTTTATTATACAGACATATGTATCCCATCCAAACTGATACCGTGAATTCAATCTATGAAATTCGGATAGTTTTGAAAGTTCAGGCATTACACTAAAATCATATACATAATTATGAGTGTCACTACCAACAAAAAATCTTAAACCTGCCAATAAAATAAAACACATACATAGAAACATGTATGGCATATTCGCTTTATACACAAATTTACCCCTAAAGTCAAAAATTTCGGAAAAGACAATAAGAGCCAATAGAATGATTAAATAAACCATATTAACACTGATTTAATATATTTTTCAATACAGTTTGCGATTTTTCCCATGTAAAATGTTCCTTTACATAACGTTGCCCATTTGTTGCTAATCTTATGCGAAGTTCATCATCCTCAATGAGTCGTATAATATTCTCAGCAAGTTGATTAGGATCTTTTATAGGAGACAGCAATGCAGTTTCTTCATGCTTTGCCATTTCTTGATAACCAAGATTATCAGTACATGCTACAGCTTCCCCACACAGCATTGCTTCACCTACTGTTAATCCAAAGCCCTCTATTTTACTAGACCCAACATATATAGCTGCTTCATTATTAATCCTTAGATGTTTTTGAGAATTAGGTTGCTGAGAATATTCATACCATTCTGGCAGTCCTGGATTAGGGCATGCTCCAAAAGCAAGAACCTTAATTTGTGGATACTTTTGTTTCACTATATCTAAAGCTTTTAAAGCCGTATCAGAGTCTTTTACTTCTTGCTTATTATACAACATTGAAATGATATATTTATTTCGACATTCAACAGGCTTTATTATCTTATATTCTTCAAAATCAAATCCATTGGGAACTAAAGTACACTTTTCTGACTCTTCTTTTTCTATTATATCTTTCAGCCAATTGGTTATAACAAACTTATTCATTTTGTAATGATATGTACTTCGTACTTGTTCATCTGAAACAAACCAATTCTCATAACCTTGAATGAAATAGAATTTACGTGAAGCCTCTATAGGATAAGAATTGAGATAAGGTGCTGTTCTAACTTCTGTTGCTATGTATATATCTGATTTAGGAACATGACGGTAATTAAGAGAATAGGTTAGATAAAATTTTACTCTTTTATCTATAGGAAACCAACAACTACAATCATATCCAATTTTAAATTTCCTCAAGAAATATGCATATATACATTGAATTTTGTAATACAAAGAACCTTTAAGCCAGTTCAAAGAAACCGGACAAACAATGTTTACTTTGAAGCCGCTTTGAACAAGCCTGTTTGCATGCTCGAATATTATTTTATAACCACCACCTGGTGAAGAGCAGGGACCGAACAATAGAAATGTTATTTGTTTCATTATAATACTAATTTATTATTATCAATAATTACCTTAAATTATTAGAATTCTATTAAAATTGAGACAATAATTAATTTGTTCTATTAATGTCTGCATAATTTCTTTTTTATTGTTTCCAATAATAATACTCGCTCGTTCAAATTCAAGCCCACAATAAAAATTGAAAAACCAACAAGAAAAACAGTCAATAAACACACTATCACAGTTGATATAAAATCATATGGCATAACTTCATTTATTAAAAATGAAAGTATAAGCGAAACTATAACGACTTTAAGAACAGGACTTAATACAGATTGTGCATATTTATATAATGAAAAGTAGGAATATTTACGAAATATTAGTGTTGTTATTATGAAATAGCAAACTCTTACTAATACCAAGATTTGAAAAGCCAATAATGGAGAACCATTAAATTTAAATGCTATCCAAGTAATAGGAAAGGCCAAAAAATATATAAAACTTCCAATAGCTACATATTTTTTCAATTCACCAATAGCTTGTATTCCTTGCCACATTGGATCACAAAAACTACAATTAATAAGATTGAATATCAATATCCATATGACGAATTGAGCTGTCCAATCTGGAACATTGCCTAACCAAAACAACAATATATTATCAATTCGAAGCATTACGGGAAGACATATTAACCACAATAAGAAAAAAGTAAACTTTCCACTATTAAATATAAGTTCTGTAAAACGTGATGTGTCGCCAGCTGCATAAGACTTAACTATTTGTGGTCTTACAGCAGTAAAAAAACCCATTGCGAAATTGCTCACTGCTGATTTCACCTGTATAGATAATCCTCTTGCTGCATTCACGGCTGGTCCAAAAAACATATTCAACAGCATATTCATACCTTGGTCGTTCAGAATAAAAACAACTGTATTTATAAAGTTCCAACCGATAAATTTTGACATACTTTTAAAATTATATGCATCCCAGTAAAACTTTAACTTTGTTTCCTCATAATGCACTAAAGTATAAATAGCAGGAATAAGTCTCGACGTAATTGATATTAACGCTATTAAAACTGCATATGTTTTAAGTTTATTAAAAGTTATTATACTTACAATAAAGACTATTAATAGCTTCATTATAGCATCATAAATACCCATATAAGCATATACCTTCATGTTTTCACGGGCTATGAGAACGGACTCATATACCGATGAAACAAGAGAGACAAACAGGATTATTACAGTAGAATGTAGACACCAATAAGCTGCATCAACTCGCTCTGGTGCTAAAATCATTTTATTTTCAATAAACCATGCTCCACCAATTTCAACAATTAAAATAGAAACAAATGCATATATCAAATAAATCAACATATTCATATTGAATACATGATTTGCCTCTTTTTTATCATTCTGTCCTATAGCTACATTCAAATAACGTTGTGTTGCATTTGACAACATTGATGACAAGAAACTAAAAGATCCTGCAATGCCACCTATAACGTTATAAATACCATAATCATTTACTCCAAGTACAGACAATACAACTCTCGATGTATATAGCGAGATTAACATTGTAAAGAATGTACGTATATAAAGATATAATGTATTCTTGACTATTTTCTTATTATTGTTTTCTGACATAAAAGATTAAATATAAATCAGATTGCCTATTTTTGCGAACCTTCTCTTCAAACACCCTCTGCGTTTATTGTTGTTATCTAGTTTTCTCCATGTGGCGAAGGCACAGTCATTCTTGCCACATCCACCACCTTGTTAGGACAGAAGTAAAGACCAACAATGCCGCAAGTATCAGCAAACTGGTAGTATAATACACGATTGGTTTACCATAAATAGGCATAAGCGTTTGCTGATACCTTTGCTAATGGGATTCAAACGTATACTGCTACCACCTGCTAATACTATACATTTCATAGAATTATAATGTAGTTTTGTTGTGCGTGAGAGTATCAAACTCTGACTTTCATCCACCAGTGCATGCACTTTACTTTAATTATTTAACTTTTACCCATTCTTCACTTATGCAATTTCTTGTTTTTATCACTCTTGCAGGAACACCTGCTACAATAGAGTGTGAAGGGACATCTTTTACAACAACAGCATTTGCGCCAATAATAACATCATCACCTATTGTGACTCCTCCTATCACCTTAGCGCCAGCCTTAATTCCAACATTATCTCCAATATAGGGGCTGTGAGTCTTATCACTAAAACCAATAGTTACCTGTTGGTTAATCCAACAATTGCGTCCTATATGTTTGCAGGCAATTATTGTAGAGAAACCATGCTCAATAAAAAGTCCTTCATCAATATCACTACAGTTGATATAGAGATTAAGAGGGTTTATTAATTGTAATGGTTTCAGTAATATGCGTAGAATTGGAGAGTGTAATCTTAGACGATAAAAGAACTGGTAACGAAACTCTGGATAAACAATAAAGAGTTTCAAAAAACTACAATTTCTTAATCGCTTATAATGGTTATAATCTACCAACAATTCCCCCCCCCCAACAGCTTTTAACAAGAAACTAATCATAAATACTTGGAATTAACAATTTGTGTCATAACGATCTGTTTCCTTACCTGCTAATACGTCAGTAATACGACGGCAAGCCTGACCATCTCCATAAGGATTAACAGCCTTACTCATTTTTTCATAAGCAGTTGCATCATCAAGCAAGGTACTAACCTCATTCATAATCTTATCATAGTCGGTACCTACAAGATGTACTGTACCACTTGCCAAAGCTTCAGGACGTTCTGTAGTATCGCGCATAACAAGTACCGGCTTACCCAGTCCTGGTGCCTCCTCCTGAATACCACCTGAGTCTGTGAGAACAATAGTAGATTTCTCCATCAAATACACAAATTCAAGATACTGCAATGGTTCAATGAAGAAGAAGTTAGGACGAGTCAAGTCTTGACCAAATACCTCATGAATAGGCTTGCGAACATTAGGATTGAGATGCATAGGATATACAAAATCAACATTTGGATATTTCTCAGAGAGATCCTTCATTGCTGTAACCATGCGAATGAAACCATCGCCAAAGTTCTCACGACGATGACCTGTAATAAGAACTAGTTTTTTACCATCCTTCAAACGATTAACATTATAACCTGCTTTTGCAAGAATATCTTCCTGCTCTTTTGCCAGAGCAGTATCATTTTTAAGCTTATCCACAACCATGTGAAGTGCATCAATCACAGTATTACCTGTCACATAGATATTACCATGAGCCTTCTCTTCCATGAGATTCTTCTCTGAGAGAGGTGTTGGAGAGAAATTATAAGTTGCAATACGACCAGTAATCTGACGATTCATCTCCTCAGGCCATGGACTATATATATTATGTGTACGTAGACCTGCCTCTACATGTCCAACAGGAATCTGTGCATAGAATGCAGCAAGTGCTCCTGCTGTTGATGTGGTTGTATCTCCATGAACAAGCACAACATCAGGCTTGCATTCCTTGAATACATCACGAAGTCCGGTAAGAACTCGTGCTGTTACATCAGTTAAGTCTTGACCTTGTTTCATGATGTTCAAGTCATAATCAGGTTTCACATCAAATATTGTCAACACTTGATCAAGCATTTCTCTATGCTGCCCTGTTACACACACTATAGTATTAAACTCATCTGGGTGCCTTTTGAACTCTTTTACCAGTGGGCACATCTTAATGGCCTCAGGACGAGTACCAAAAACCAACATAATTTTTTTCATATCTCTTTATTATTACAATATGGAAGGTAGGCTCCACATCATCAGCGAAAAGTAGCTCATAAAAATGCTTATGATGCTTCGCCTACCTTTGGAATATTTTATATCTAACTAACTAATCAATTAACTTGAATTCTTTACTTTTTTATTACTGAATTCACTAAAAAAGTGGATTCGTTTTTTATTAGACATAAGCAAACTCATTCTTAAACAGAATCTAAGAACTCATCTATTATTTGTGAAGATGTTTTCCCTGAGATTTCGTAATCGCTAGCCATCTCTTTTGCCTCATTCAAACAAATACCTTTAAATGCCCTTTTCCCAGTTTTATTTACTATAACAGTAGGAAAACATTCTCCTGGTTCAAACTCTTCAAAATCAATGTCACAATCACATCCTTCAACCAATTCTTTCAGATGTTCCTTAGTATCCGCTATTATTACCAATTCATTCTTGTCAATTTTATCAAATTTAAATTCATTCCCTTTCACACGCCACTCTCGAAGATACTCAAAATCGTGACGTTCTACATCGAGTTCTTCACAACGCCATGCTATTTCTGGACATTTGGATTTCATCATGTCTAACTCATCTTGAGATCCATATATAACATTTCTAGCACCATAATGTTGATACATGACATTTCTAGAAAATCCTATTCCAAAGGGCTGATACATTGGTAATCCTGTACGAGAAACCGTTGTGTTGAAAAACTCAAATAGTGAAGTCAAAGGAGACGCTGTAAAGCAAATGAAATCATGAGAACTTGAACATAACCGCTCTTCATATAAGATTGTTTTCAACGTTTCTTTGGCATTTTCTCCCTTTGTAAAATGAAACAAATATGGAGTTATATCTGGTTTTACTCTTTTAAATTTGTCACTTTGTGCCATAGTCCTATTAGTAAATTGTTTCTACTCAGAAAAGCAGTAACTCTATGTCATTCACAGCTAGCCACCCCTCCCGATACTCTTCTGGGAACATCGAGAGCATTCGCTCTAAAAAATCCTTATCAACCATAAGACCCTATTTGTATAAATCCACATTGACATCAAAAGGACTATCAAAATCCTTCAACATCGCATGCTTCGTATCTTTCTC
>ULNV01007979.1_pt1 | contig 22387 bp, 19 predicted proteins | sample 1952011 | NCBI WGS metagenome assembly ULNV01 (sample SAMEA4835586, study PRJEB28245) | human gut metagenome | biome: gut microbiome; material: fecal sample | place: Denmark | collected 2008
CTCAGAGGAAAGCAAAGAACTCTTACACGCTATAGGAATCCATACCTTTTCTATTAAAGAAATAATGGCATTTCTTAAGCTTAAAGACAGAGAGAACTTTATGGTAAATTATCTTGTTCCTGCCATCAAGAAAGGATATATTACCCCTCTCTATCCAAACTCACCTCATCATCCTAAGCAGAAATACTTGCTTACAGAGAAGGGAAAGGAACGTCTTGAAAGAGAAGATGGCAAACATTTCACAAAATAACAGCATATGTATACCAATTATATAATATAATAAAGACAAGATTATGGATTTACATACATTAATACAAGCACAGATGGAGCTGATGGGCAACGACCAACCAGTTGCTTCTTGCGGTCTTCACGGTGCTACAAGAAGAGACGTAATAGAACAAGCAATTGAATATCTCCAAAAATCATTAGCCAACACCGAACGCGACGAGCCTTCCGGTTATGGCTATCGCATAAATGTAGAGATCTTCAAAAAAGGGAAGCCAAGATTCTAATCACAGCAAATCCCAACACAAGACTTTAAGAAAATCCACAAGGAGGGTTCTGCTTTTTATGACTTGGAGAGCGAATGGACGTTATCATCCAAACTTCTAACTACATCTACATCATAGAATGTAAATTAGACGGAAGTGCAGAAGAAGCACAGCAGCAGATAGAAGCAAAAAACTATGCCGCTCCTTTCGCAATTGATAAACGAACTGTTATCAAAATTGGTATCAACTTCTCAAGCAAGACAAGAGGAGTCGAGAGTTGGGAAACAAAATAAGTTAATAATAAGAAAAATATTATTATCATATTTTGCGTATAATACTATTTAACAAAAATGGCAAAATACTTCATAACATATGGAAACTCAATGTTTGAACTGGCTAAAAAAAGAATAGAACAAGAAGCCATCAACTTGAACATTTTCGATAAAATCATTCTATATTCAGAGAAAGATATCTCTGAAGAACTTAAAAACTCAGATGTTTTTAAAGAGAAAAGGGGCGCAGGATTATGGAGTTGGAAACCTGATGTTATAAAGAGTACTTTAGCAAAGATGAACGATGGTGATTATCTTGTCTATTGCGATGCAGGCTGTTCACTTTATAAAAGCAGAGAATGGCATGAATATTTTAAGATGTTAGAGCAACACGATATTTTAGCACAGAGGATATATCAGCGTAATGACAAATGGTCAAGAAAGAATATCCTGGAATATTTTAAGAAATCAAATCCACAAAACTGGGAAAAATGCTATCAATATCTTGCTACAGTCATCATATTAAAAGCTACACCCTTTACAAGACAATTCTTTACAGAATGGAGAAATCTAATGATGGTGCATCCTGAAATGGTTAAAGATGTCAATCAAGAAGAACGACTATACGAGAGCTGCTCTTTTATCGAGAACAGACATGATCAAGCATTATACTCCGCACTGGTATACAAATATACAAGCAATGGAAATTTTAATCAGAAAATATTGACTAAATGGGAACATATTGAAGACTGTGATTTAATCTTTAAGCAAGCTATAAGAGCAACCCGTTTGAGAAATGGAGAAACAAAAGAAACAACAAAACGACACATAATAGCCATATTTAAAAGACTTGCGAAAGATTACCTTTTGCGTCCATTCAAATATGCTCCATTACAATGGTACTATAACAAATAATAATCAATCATCAATCATAGCAAATGATATATTTATTTCTTATTATCATATTTTGCTTACCAATCTTTTTGAAGAACAAGATTCCTTTTTTGGGCAGCAATACTTGGTATTGGGGGCAGTGTGTTCTTTTGATTTTAGTAGCAGGATTGCGTCTTGTTGTCGGAGGCGATACACAAACCTATATGAGCGACTTTGACCGCTACCCTACTATAGATGAGTTTACTGTTTTCCACTTTGCATTATTCCGCTATCAGCCTCTGTGGATTTTAATCAATGTTTTGGCAAAATCAATATATCCAGAGTTCTTTGTGCTCCAAATCATTTTGGCGTGCATTGTCAATCCTGTGACTTTCTATATTATTCAAAAAGAAACAGACAAAAAATTTGAAGTTGCTATTGTATACCTGCTCTTTCAATTCCTATACCTCAACTGTGAGATAATGAGAGAGACCTTTTCCATCTGTATCTTTTATTTTGCATTTGGGTATTTAATCAAACATAAATGGCTAAAATATTACGGATTATGTATTCTTGCATTTCTATTTCATGATGCAGCTGCATTCTACTTTATATTGCCATTTTTTCTTCTCATACTAACAAAAGAATTTACTACAAGATTTACTATTGTGCTTGCAGTTGTTTTACTCATTTTTGCAAATCCGTTAATTTTAAGCAAATTATTGTTCTTTTTACCAGAAAGTCGAATTGAAACATTTACAGACTTCTACTCTAAAATGGCAATTGGTTCTGTACTGGGGTTAATAAGAAGTATCATTGAAATTCTATTTGTTTATTTTATAATTATAAATGTTAAAGGGCATGTTAGTTATAAAGTATATATAGGTTTAAAAATATTTTTTTGCCTACATATTATAGGTCTAATGATGCCTGTTTTTGTAAACAGAATATGTAACTCATATAATTTGTTTTATTATATTGCTCTTGTAGAATTCTTGTATGTAATGCGACAAAAAATTATTACTGGCTTATATTGCACATTGCTAACAATTGCCTTTATGAGATATTACTTTGTGGATGTTACAAATTTAGTGTCAACAAAACCATCATCAGACAGATATTACTTTTATGAATTATTTGTCCCATATTATAGCATATTCGATACACCAGATAACAATGTTGTAGCTCGCAGAAAAGCTATATATTTAAATCAAGTTCAAGACGACAATTAATAAAAATGAATACTTCAGAAATCATTTTCATAGATTTTCCCATAAATAAATATTTATATGGTTTATATGTGAAAGAGGTTTATATAAGAAAACCTCTTTCAAAGGCTTTACGCTTTTTAAGGAAGCTACCACTTTTCTCTATGTTAATATCTAACACTCGTGAGATAAAAGGGTGGACATTATCATGCAAATATGCTAAAACTATAATCATTTTTGACACATTCGCAAATTATGCACTATATTGTCATAAAATTGAGAAAGAAGCATCTAAAGAAGCAAGGCTAATCTTGTATCTGCTCAATCCCGTTTTTTTCTCAGATGATTACAAACTTTTATCAAGCAGATGGGAAATATGGACATTCATGGAAGAAGACGCTAAGAAGTACGGTTTAAAGTATGGTGCAACTTTTTACAACCCTCTTCTCCTTGAAAACACAAAGAATCTCCCAACTTCAAAGCAGACATCTGACCTATTGTTTATCGGCACAGACAAAGGGAGAAAAGACTTTATACTCCACCTAAAGGACCAATTGAAGGCTTATGGCATTCGATGCGACTTTAGAATCGTTGATAACTTCAAGTCCTTGTACTCAAGAGTGTACTCACGTGAAGTTGACTATATAAAATTGTGTCAGTTGACAAACAATACCCATGCAATATTGGATGTAGTTCAAAAAGCACAATCTGGTCTTACACTCAGAATTATGGAAGGATTGTTATTCAATAAAAAAATAGTAACAACCAATCAATTTCTAAGTGAAAATAAAGATTTCAGAAACTGTTCGAACATATTTATATTAAATCAAAACAATATAACTGGACTTCAAACGTTTTTAAAAAAGCCAACTCAGGAATATCCGTTAAATATAAAAAAGAAATATTCCTTTGATGAATGGTTAGAGCGACTGATAAATAAAGAAGAAGCTAAATGAGTATATTTTCAAACTTCATAAAAGATTCATTTTGGACAATAGGAGCACAAGGTGTCTCCCTATTGACCAGTATCATAGTTTCTTTTATTTTACCTAAATACATTTCCGTAGAGCAATTCGGTTACTGGCAATATTTTTTGCTTTGGGCAAGCTATGTTGGAGTAATGCATTTAGGGTATGGAGATGGTGTATACTTAAAACTTGGAGGACAGTACTGGGAGAGTATTGACAGAAAAGAATGGATTCCTCAAATTCAATCCATGTTTTTTGTACAACTGATCATCTCTTTAATGGTTGTCCTTTTCTCATTCTTGTTATGCAAAAGTGAGAAGTATTTAATCATCTTTTTGTGGACTGCTGCCTATTTAGTTATCGAGAATACATATAAAATCATCACTATGGCCATGATGGCTACAGATCAAATACCATTTGTATCAAAAACGGTCATTATTGATAAATTAATTATGTCGGTTTTAGTGCTTTACCTCATTTTTATCCACAATGAGAATGCAAGCAACATCATGTGTTCATACACATTGGCTCACCTCGTAGTTTGCATCATGACTATACATAGATGTAGATTGTTCGCTTCTATTCAGATACCTGACAAAAAATTGTTCGCAAGTATAGCCACGGTTTGCAAGATTGGATTTATACTCATGTTGGCAAATTTCGTATCAATATTAATTATGGGTCTATGCAGGTTAGCTGTAGAACATTATTGGAATATCGAAGTTTTTTCAAAACTCTCATTTTCAATAACGATAGCATCTTTCCTTTTATTTTTTATATCACAGATAGGATATGTCCTTTTCCCCATTCTAAAAAGAATAAGAAAAGAGGCACAAGCCATACTATTTGAAAAGATGGACTTTGTTATGACACTTTTGCCAATGGTGTTTTATATTATTTTCTTTGTGATGTATTTCTTTGTTCTCAACTGGCTACCAAAATATGAAGAATCCCTGAAGTTCTTGGCTTTTACAGCACCATGTATATGCTATGAAACCAGAGTCGTTCTTCTCTACAACACTTATTTTAAGAATTTAGGTAAAATAAAAAAGCTCTTGTATATAAATATAATTACTGTACTTTGTGCAATTATCTGTTATGCTTATGCCATAGCTCTACACAACATAGACCTCATGGCTTTAAGTATTTTGATAGCAGAAATAGTCAAAGTATTAATTATGCAAAGGGCACTTTATAAAGAATACTCTTTAAAACTCGGCCGATTAACTTGGATGGAAATAGGCAACACTATAGGATTTGTAATATGCTATTATTACTACGGAGTTTATTCTGCCATAGTTTGGTATATGTTATCAATTTCCCTGCTCGCCATATTATTCAAAAAAGAGGCATTCTATATTATTGAATTTATAAAAAAAATAAAATAATGAAAGACGAAGAATTATACAAAAAAGAAGAACTGAATTCTCAGAAGATCAACATTGACATTCTGCCATTGTTAGCAAATCTTTATAAAAAGAAACTAACTGTCATCATCACGACATTTATATTTGGTATAATAGGTATCATATCAGCTTACACTGCTGACAGAGATTATACGGCAAGTGAAGTAGTTGTTCCAGAACAAGAACAAGACATGAAAAGCTCGTTGATGAACAGTTTGTCAAGTTTTATGGACTTAAGTACAGCAGCCGGTTCAGAAGAAGGAGCCTACAATGTAACCATTTTTCCTGAAATGGCTACAAGTAAGCCATTCCTTGCCTCGTTGCTGAAAGTAGATGTTATGCCAAGCGAAAAAAGCAAGGTAAGAAAAGAAACAAAGAAAAGCAAAATGACCCTGTACGAGTATTTTACAGATCCATGCAGACTGACATGGAAGGATAAACTGATGGGCGGAATTAAGAAGCTATTGCATCTTGACAAAAAAGAACCTAATAGCGACATTGCTACAATAAATATAACACGCTACACCAAAAAACAAGAAGACTTATTGAACTCACTGGAGAAGAAAGTTGATGTAGTAATCAATAAAAAAACAGGTATTACCACTATCTCGTTTACTGCAGATGACCCTGCTGTCGCTCAGCAAATAGCAGACACTATCAGTTGTCGATTGCAGGACATGGTTATAGATTATAAAACACTCAAGGCTAAAGAAAAACTTAAATATTACACAAAAATATCTGATGAAGCAAGAGTTAGATTAATAAACTTACAGAAAAAATATGCAGCAGCTGCTGACGAAAACTTTTTTGTTGAATTACAAAGTATCAAAAGCAACATTGACCGTATTGAGCAAGATGCAATTTTGGCTCAAGACGCATACAATACAATAGAAAAGCAAAGAATCAGTGCACTAATGGAGGTTCAAGATGCCAAGCCTGTTTTTGTTGTATTGGAACCTGCATATTTTCCAAACAAGGCTAATTCCGGTAGAGCTGTAAAAGTCATGCTATATACATTGCTTGGTTTTATCTTAAGTTCTGCTTGGGCTATCTTTGGTTCTCAACTAAGAACAACATGGAAACGAGACTGGGATGTAATAAAGAGTAACAAAACAACAAAGGATGAAAATAATTAAGATTTTAGGTGGACTTGGAAATCAAATGTTTCAATACGCCTTATACTTGGCTATCAAGGACAGCTACCAAGACGAAAAGGTAAAAATTGATACTTCTTGTTTCAGAGGCTATCCCCTACACAATGGATACGAATTAGACAAACTGTTCTGTATCGATGCTGATGAAGCAACATTTATGGATAAGCTTAAGATAGCTTATCCATATACTCATTATCATATATGGCAAGTACTCCATAAACTGGGAATAAAAAGAGCCACAATGCTTGTGGAAAATACAAACGAGGGCTATGAAGAATATGTATTCCACACAGAACACGACTGCTATTATGATGGCTATTGGCAAAATGAACGCTACTTCAAGTTTATTCGTCCAAAAGTACTTCAAGCATTCACCCCAAAAGTTATCAGTGAACAGAACCTAAAGTTCTGTGACAAAATTAAACAACACAAATGCGTCTCAATACATATCAGAAGAGGAGACTATGTAAATCACCCCTTATTTGGAGGCATTTGTGATAAAGCTTACTATCAAAGAGCAATAACTTACATACAAGAAAAAACTGATTGTGATTATTACATCATATTCAGCAATGACATAAAGTGGTGCGAGGAGAATTTATCAGACTTATTGATGGGAAAATATGTTGTATTTGTAAACTGGAACAAGGGTAAAGATAGCTACCAAGACATGTATCTGATGAGTAGATGCAACTACAACATCATAGCCAACTCATCATTCTCTTGGTGGGGAGCCTGGTTAAACTATCATGAAGATAAGATTGTGATTTGTCCTACAAAATGGAATAACATTAAGTCCTCCAAATTTGAATTACCACAAAATTGGATAAAAATTTAATATTAAGAACTATGACAATATCCGTTTTAATGGCTACTTATACCAAGGAAAATCCTAAATATTTGGATGAATCTATCAAAAGCATTTGGACAGACCAAGAGAGAAAACCTGATCAGATAGTCTTGGTAGAGAATGGTCTGCTCACACAAGAACTCAACGAAATTGTAAATAAATGGCGAACAATTATAGAAAGAAAAGTTTACATTATTAGCCAAGAACAAAGGTCTTGCCCTTGCTCTCAATGACGGCATAGAATTATGTAAAGGAGGACTTATCGCTCGTATGTATAGTGATGACATCGCCATGCCAAACTCACCATATCTATAAGGATTTCCTTGATTCTCTGGCAACAACCATATAGCAGGGAAATTACCCGGCAAAAAATTGGTTTTCATTTTCACCTCTAATTTTCCATATTTGAAAGAAAACTTACCTTTAGTACAAATTGCGCCAGTTAACATTTTCGCAGAATCAGCAAAAGCAGTATTTGGTATAGCCCGACATATCAATTTACCATTTCTCCTAAGAACAACTGATTTAGAATCAGATATCCATCTTGACCACTTATAAGGTTCTCGATCTGGGACTATCCATTTTGCCGTATCAAAACGTTCCTTTCCTATAGAATTAAAATCATCATAAAAAATCAATTTCCAACTTTTTTCTTTAGCCTGAACAGGAATAGAGTCAGAAATTAATAATCCACATAAAAGCAATAAAAATAGCTTAATACAGTTAGCTTTCATATTTTTTATACAAAGGTAATATAAAAAGAATAAAAAAACTCATTTTATGTTTTTTTTAAACTAGAAATAACATTTTATAATATATTCATAGTACCTTTGCAACTAAAAGAATAAAAATGGCAAACAATATCGTTTCTGTAATTATGCCCACATATAATACAGGCAAATTACTAATTGGTAGCATTAATAGCGTACTGAACCAAACATATTCTAATATAGAATTGCTCATTGTAGATGATTGCTCATCAGACGAGGAAACAAAAAGAATTCTAAACGATTTTTCTCAGAAAGATTGTCGAGTCAATGTTACCTATCTGAAAAGTAATCATGGTCCAAGTTATGCCCGTAACATTGCTATTGAAAAAGCCACAGGGCGATATATTGCCTTTTGTGACAGTGATGACAGATGGCATCCCGAAAAAATCGAAAAACAAATTGATTTAATGGAGAAAAAGAATTGCGCACTATGCTGCAGTGCCTACTGTATCTGTGATATTAACAACAATATAGTTGGCATAAACATCCCTCCTAAGCACATTACATTAAATCAAATGAAATATGATAATAAGATTGGCTGTACTACTGCAATATATGATATTAAAAGATTAGGTAAGAAATACTTCATGCCAAAACTATACAAAAGTGAAGATTGGGCTTTATTCCTACAAATAATAAAAGCATGTAAGGATTGCTATGCCTATACAGAGGAACCACTTGCCTACTATTATCTGAGAAGCGAATCCTTATCGAGCAATAAACTTTCAATGATTAAATATAACTTAGCAGTATATCAGGAAATATTAGATTATAATCCAATAAAAGCCTATACTACATTCTTATTAGGTTTCATACCATCATATTTCAAAAAAATCATAAGAAGAAAGATTGACAGCTATAAATATCTTAAGAAACATAGTAGTTTTACAAAAAAATAGATTTGTAATAATATATACACTTCATTTACATTACTTTATAAGGTGATTCTTAAGAGCTGAAAGACAACATGATATAATCAGCAAAAGCATAAGTAAGCAACTTAGCATTTAAACACTGGTTTTCGAAAGACAGCCTATAGGCTTTCGAAGGACAGCTGGCTGTCGGCTAATCAGACAGTGTGCTGTTCTTGTGTACGGCTTTTGCTATTGACAATACAATGCTGTGCTATTCCACTACCAGCCATTCTTTCAGTCCCCTACTCTCCTTAGAAAATTCAAGAGCGATACTAATGATTTTCTTTTCACTTGCTGCATAAATATCAGCATAATGACGCGACTTCATCTGATTAACAGCTGCATTAATACCGCCATTATCATCCATTTTTAATTCCATGACATAGACATAGAAATCATTCTCGGCTATCAAATCTATTCTGCCTGATGCCATTTCAATTTCCTCCTTAGCATCAAAGCCGCACAAGTAAAATATATTCTTTAAGATAAATCGGAAATGCTCCTCAAAAACAAATTGTTCTCTCTTTTGAATACTATAAGGAGTACCTGCAACCAAACCTTTAAGACAAAGCATGGCTTCATCTACATTTCCAATACACAAGTTCAATTTTAACTTTTGAATGAGAGTATTTACTTCTGAAGAAGATTTATTTGTCATCATGGGTAAAACCATTTCAAACATGGCTTTCTTTACTTCCTTATTAGGATAACCTAAGATATAATAATCTCCTCTTACAGCCTTGATGGTAAGATAGCCAGATTGATAGAGAAAGAGTTTCGGCTCTTCCATATTGACATCACTCATCTCCAGATAGTCAGCATCTATGAGACAACCATCGAGTGAGGGTATTTCATCCACATATTTCTTGGAAAGATTATTAAGAATTTCATTGGAGCCAGTTGCTATCCAGTAAGAATTTAGCTGTGAGCGACTAAGCGCATTCAACACGCTAAAGGGGTTGTAGACATTTTGTAATTTTCGTGAAAAGTGATAGCCATCATAAGTGGCTTTAAGTTCTGAAAGTACTTGCGATACCTCCATGTCATAGCGTGAGGCCAACTTAGAAATTTCCTCAGAATAATACTGAACCAATTCATCATGTGTCAATCCACAAATCGCAGAATATTGTTCATCAAAGCTTACATTTGTCAGAGTATTGAGCATACTAAACAGGCTAATCTGAGTAAACTTTGTGATACCTGTGATAAAAACGCATTTGATGCAATAACCATAATCTTTTAGCCCAGTAAAGAAATTGCGATAGATTTCCCTACATTCATCATGCTGATTAGTTTCATAAGTATGCTGCAAAGGAACATCATACTCATCAACAATAACGGCTATCTTTACCCCAAACTGCTCGTAAGCTCTCTGAATAATGCCATTAAGGCGATTTCCCAACGAACGCTCATCAGGATTCTTTCCATAAATCTTCTCGTAGGAAGACAATACATTATGCAAGTATTCCCTAAGTTCCTGTGCAGAAGAACCACCCAAACTCATACTTAAATAAATGACGGGACGTTTAACCCAATCATCCTCAACCTGCATAATTTTCAACCCTTCAAAGAGCTCTTTTCTTCCTTCAAAATAGCACTTTAGGGTAGAACATAACAGGGATTTACCAAAACGACGGGGACGGCTTAAAAAATTGTACTTGTCACCATTAGCCAGCTGCCATACAATATCTGTCTTATCTACATAGAGATAATCACCCCTACGCATCTCTTCAAAGTCCTGTATGCCCAAAGGCAATTTCCTATTTTGCTTCATCGTTTTGATTCTTTTGTTTTATCCCCGCGTGATCATTATTTATATATAGTCCACAAAAATACACATTTTTTCAATACCATCCAAATATTTTTAATGAAAACATCAGAAATTAATCGTTCGCTTATGCGCATCTTTTCGCACCATGGCAGAACTAAAGTATGATGAACCATGCTCATTGGACCAACAAAGAGGAAACATTTTATACATACTTACAACAAAAAATTCATTTTTTTGATTACTATGCAATAATTGTTAAAGTTAGGGGTTATATATATAAAGAAAAGTAAATACACACAATCCAAAACGGAATAATAAAGAAATAGAACAACAATGATACACTATATCCTCCCTGTCATAGGTGCCTTTGCGATGAGCACAATCTGTGGATTTATTTTTATCCCAGTACTGCAAAACATAAAAGAAGCAAAAAACTTTAAGAAAGATACAATAAAAAGAAAACTATGCCGTTTTGATAATAAATAATAAAGAAACAGAAACTATGTTTTCAAACGCTATTAACATAATTAAAAACTCTGAAGACTTACCAGAAATACCATCTTATATCAAGATGAATAAGGATGTAGATAACCCTCGTTTTATTGCTGATGGAATGAACGAGTTTGAGCGAAATGTAAAGCGAGTTGGCGATTTTCTCCTCTCTGGAATTAGCCTCGTAGCCTTTTCGCCTCTCTTTGTTATTTGCTATTTCTTAGTAAAAAGAGAAGATGGTGGCCCTGCAATCTTTAAACAAGAACGTATTGGCAGGTTTGGACGACCTTTCTATATTTATAAATTCAGGTCTATGAGAGTTGACGCAGAAAAGAATGGTCCACAACTCTTTGGTCATAAGAAAGACAATCGAATGACCAAGATAGGTCATTTCCTCCGCGATCATCACCTCGACGAGCTTCCTCAGCTGTGGAATGTGTTCAAAGGGGATATGGCGTTCATCGGTCCGAGACCAGAAAGGAAGTTCTATATCGACCAGATCATGGAGCACGATTCAAGATACCAGTTCCTGTATCAGATTCGTCCAGGCGTTACATCCTATGCCACCCTCTATAATGGTTATACGGATACGATGGAGAAGATGCTGCGACGTCTGGAACTCGACCTTTACTATCTGGAGCATCGGTCGTGGTGGTTTGACGCCAAGATATTGCTAAAGACTTTCTGCAATATCGCTTTCGGAAAGAAGTTCTAAGGAAAGATGCTTTAAAGAAAGCGATTCTAAGAAAGGAAAAGCTTTTAAAAAAGATATTAATCATGAAGGGCAAGCTACGGATCTGCAGCCTGCCCTTCATATTTTTTTGTATCTCTGTTTATTCGAAATATAAATTCAAATAAAAACAAAATTTCGCCTCAAGCAAATATCACAAGGCTACAACTATTTTTCTTACCTTTGCCAATCTTGCCATAAAAGAAGAATCCTTTTTGGTTGATTGCAGACTATATCTCATTTGCATTTAAAAAAAAGCCCAGCATTTACTCCAAGAGCTGCCTCAAAGAGCAAAGCCGTCTTTTCTGTTACAGGACGGCGAGCATTCAATATTTTATTCAAGGCAGAATATGCTATACCCATCTCATCGGCAATCATAGCCTATTGCCCTGTTGCTATCGTACAACATGATTTGCAACTTAAGCGATCAACTTATGAAGTTCTTCAGATTCTAAGCATATCTCTTATGGATAAGACACCACTCGTTGATCTCTTCGAAAGGACAGATTTCAATAATGTCAAAGAACTCGATTGTCCCCTCTTTCCGGGGCTATTTGATTAATATTTAACTAGTCCCGATTTTAACGGGACACTAATGACACTATCTCGTTAACTTGTAATTTCAATTCCATAAAGGTACGATTAAAACTGGTGACAGAGTAACCGTCTCCGTCGTCTGTTTGCAATTTCAATTCCATAAAGGTACGATTAGAACAAGACCATGCTCAACAAGCTCGCGCTCACATTCCCATTTCAATTCCATAAAGGTGCGATTAGAACAAACAATTGCATCATCAATACCCATAACAATGCAATTTCACCTCCTAAAACGGGAAAATGTTACGATTTATAACTTCTCTTTCTATAAATCGCCTTAATAAGGCTGATGATGGCTGTTTCGTAGGCATCGAAATAGGAAACCCGTTTTGCCCAAACGTTATCCAAACCTTTGGGCACTTTTACCCGAAGCGCTGGGCAAGTTTCCTCACAGGTATGAGCAACTTTGCTCATCGTTATGGGCAAAAATGCTCATCATTATGGGCTGAAAAGCTCATCGTTATGGCTAAAAATGCTCAACGTTAAGTCTATTTGCCCGATAAGGTTTCGAGATTTCCATGAATGCTGTGGCATTTGCACGAAGATTTGCATCCTGGTTTTCTTCAGAAATTAGTAATCGAGCTCCTCTGTATAACGGTCGAACATCATGTTCTCATATCCTTGATCTTTACACCACTGCAAGATGTATTGTTGCTGTTCTGGAATGATACGTGTCTGCCCCAGTTTGTAGCGATAATACGAAGTTCGGCTTCCGAAATAGGAAATCATACTGCTTTTGAACACTTTCACATCCTTCTTTTTCAGTTCGTCGAGCATTTTTTCCAGACCGTATGCCATCTTGACAAGATGTATTTGCATAAAGTGTTCACACTTGCCATTTTTGTATGCGTCAGGAAAAACGGCATAACCATCCGTCTTGTCAGCATTCTTGTAGACGACAGATAATTGACGGGCACATTCATTGGCAAGAGGACATTGTTCATTGAAACAATATTTCCAGTAGAATCCCTCATCGCCTTTTGCGAAAAGTAGTCTTACTAAATCAGCTTGTGTCATATTGTTGTTGATTATAAGTTAAAAGGTTTCGGTTTCAAATGGGTCTTTTTACTTCATTATGGAATCGGCAAGACTTTTTCTTGCTTCTGCAAAGTTAGCAAAAAAATAGGATAACATGCCATCTTTATCTCATTTTTTTGTTTTTTCTTCTTGTTTTTGGTATATTTCTCCATTAAAAGCCACAGGAGGGGGAACGTGGTAGCAGTATGGCATTTTGTGGCAACAACACCAAGCGTATTGCCACGCACAGGCCACTGTCATTCAAGCTATTACACTCAATGTGGCAATTGTGGCAATAAGATGGTGCTTAAAACAAATCATCAAGTACCACTTCGTTCTGGGCAATGCCCGAATACATGTTGCGCTGAAGACCATAACTGCTGATAAACGTCAGCTGTATGGACTTCCGAGTTTTCGTTTCTTCCATAAAACGGGCAATTTTGTTTCTCAAAATCTTATCATAATCCTTATTGATGGCAAACTCTCCTTCGGAGAATTTCATTTCGCATAGATTGATGGTGTTGTCGCCACGCTCTATCACCATATCTATCTGAGCGGCCCGCTCATCAGCCTCCCCACTACTCTTGCTCCGCCATGAATATAAATTGGTGGATACACCAGCTATACCCAACCGCTGCTTGACCTTAGAGATATGATTCATCGCCAATATCTCGAATGAAACTCCTGCCCAGGCATAGAAACGGGGCGTGCGCTGCAACTTGCTCCAATACAGAAGATTCCGGAACGAACTTTCTCGCAAGAAACGAAAATAAAACAAGGTGAAGAAATCCACCAACTGATAAAGAGATTTTCGGGTAGAACATCCGAAGTTGACATATTTTCTGATAAATCCGCACGATTCCAGATTGTCAAGAATCGTGGTCAATGTCTTGCCTGATTTCATCTGGGCTGCATTAGCTATTTCAGTGCGAGTCATTCCATATCCACGCTCGTTCAGACACTCTACCACCTTGACATATGCCTCAGAATCCTTGAACAGGGAGCGATAGAGTATCGAAAACTCATTATATAACTGACCATTGGGATTGAACAGCATACGGTCTATATTCTGCGCTAAACTTAACCGCTCGTCCAAAAGATTAAGATAGTATGGGATGCCTCCCAATATCATGTAAAGCTCTGCCATCTCGTATCTTGACAGCATCATCCCCTTGGTCTTCAGAAACGCTTCCGATTCTCCAAGAGAAAAAGGTTGCAGGAATAGACGATGGGTAAGACGACCATAAAGTCCACCATGATTATTGATGAGTTTGTCCATCATCCAGGAAGTGGCAGAGCCACAGACTATCAGAACGATGTCGCGACGTGCCGAAGCCCATCCATTCCAGAAGTGCTCCAAGGCAGAGATAAAGTCAGAGCCCACAGTATCCATCCAAGGCAGTTCGTCGAGAAAAACCACCTTGCGTTCTACTTGGGACAGAGAATCGAGATAAGAAATCAGCATCTCAAAGGCATCGAGCCAATCATGGGGCAACGAAGATACTTTCCTGTCATAACGACGAAGTGTATAAAAGAAGTTTTTCAACTGTTCCTGAGTGTTTCCTCCTGCCAGTCCGGATGCCTGGAAAACCATTTCCTGCTCAAAATATTCACGCACGAGAAACGTTTTCCCCACTCTGCGGCGTCCGCATATAGCCACAAATTCAGACTGCCTTGACTCATATATGCGAGCCAGGGTATCTTGTTCACTTTTTCTGCCTATTATATTGTTCTTCATTTCCTTTTCTCCTGCTTTAATTTCTTATCGCTTACAAAGATAGCAAGAAAAAGCAATTATTGGCTATATCTTACGCTGTTTTAAGCCAATAATACATATTTTTAAACATTATTGGCTAAATTCTACATTCCTTTCAGCCAATAATGCATATTTTTCTGAAAGAGCAAAAGCATTAAAAGAATACCTTTCCAAACAAAAATTGAGGGGTGAAGGGTTTTGTCGGATACCCCAGTTCGGGATAAGGTATCAACTTTCACATGTCCCATCAGAACAGCTGCGTCTTGATGCCTAATGACAAGCCGAAGACATCCCAGAAACCGGCAGAACCATTGCGATAGAAACGCATGAAATAAATATCGTTGGTGCTCAGCTCGTAGAAGAAGGTGACACTCTTCACAAACTTGCGGCGGTTCTCGGGCACATCCACCGTGAAACGCTCTCCCACAAAGATGTTGGGGCGGATGCGTGTGGAGAAAGGATAATAGCCACTGCCATACTTTGACGGCTGCTTTGTCCAGAAATCTGAGCCAAAGACGGTGTTGAAATACAAGCCACACTCCAAAGGCTCGAAGGCCCAGCCATGACCCATCGTCACCGACCAGGGTATATAATTCTGCTTCAGGGTCATCGTCATCTTGGCATTGTTGGAGTCATATTTCGGTATGTAACCGAAGAGCAACTGCGTCTCCCACTGGCGATGCTTGCCATAATCCCAGCCCACTCCGAAGGAGAACAGTCCCATGTTGCCACAAGTCTGCAGGACGGTTTGCGTAGGGATGAGTGCTCCCCAGTAGCGGCGATAACGGTGAATGCGGTTGTCATAGCGACTATGTTTCACCACCGTGTCGCGAGCAGCCAACGTTGTATCTGCCACGGCGTTCTGTTGCGCCTGAACACATGCAGGCATCAGAAACGAAAGAAGAAATATCCTAAAAATCAATAATCTCATAGCTGTAATCGTCGGGAGTAATGGTAAATATATAATACTTTCGCTCCTTGGCACTCGCTGTCATATAGAAGATAGTACCGTCATCATAGAGGTCCTGTATGCGAATGTGATGTCCATGACCGTCGAGACAGAACATCAGCTGGGGCAGCTTGTGGATGTAATCATTGAAGGGTTCTGCCACGTTATTGTTGAACTGCTCGCTGAAAGGAGGAGCATGCATACAAACGACTGAGCGGTCGAACTCATCTGCCCGATTGGTCCACTCGGCCTTGATAAAGTCGAAATTGGGAACTGGTTGCGAATAATCGTACTCGATGGCATTGGTATTGAGGCACACAAACTTCACTCTGCCTGCGATAAAAGCAAAGTCGGGATTGCCAAAAGTCACCTGGTAAGCCTTTGTCCCTGTACCGAGACAGTCATGATTGCCCAAGAGTGCCACAAAGGGTTTGTTGAGTTTCTTGAGCCGGTCGCGAGTCCAGAGAAATTCCTTTGTGCCACCAAAGTCGGTCATGTCGCCACCATGAATCACAAAGTCGATATCTGGCCTGCGGTTGATGTCGCTCACCTCGTCGCTCAGGTCATTGAGCCACTGGTGTGAGTCGCTGATAAAGGCGAAACGAAAGGTGGTTTTGTCCTTCGTCGCCTCCTCTATCTTCACTATCTGCTTGGCGTTGACATTCTTCTCTCCCTTGATATTCACATCATAAGGATGCACGTCGAACACCTTGTCACAACTGACGAGCGACAGCCCCAACAGGCCAACCATCGCCCAGATAAATCTCATCTTTCTTTTTTTCATACGGTTGCAAAGGTAATCAAAAAACCTGAATTACGAAATAGTTTTGTATTCGAAAAGAAATCAAAGAGTACATATATTCCTTATTTCGTGACATTTAGAACAGTCGTTCACCAGATTCTGACCCCTTAAAAAATGATAAGCCCTGAGAGAGAGAAAAAGGGACTCTTGCGAAACTTGAGCAAACTGTATGTTCGCTGGGCTCCTTAGGAAGCTATCCCTCCCAAATCTCATAAGAGAACGGAAAGGAAAGGAATCTCGCATTCCATACTGCCGAGGCGCAGCTCACCTTCACAAAATGAACCCGGGCGGAGAGCGCCTTGCGGAACACACGATAACTTTTGAGACTACGGTCGGCATCGGCTTGCTGGATGAAGAAAACATATCTGTTGAGAGGATGGGCAGCCATGACGGAAGCGATGCGTGTAGCCAACTTCTCGGCTGACTGGGGACCGATTTTCGCAAAGATGTACGAGAAATGGAAGAAGATGACCGTAGGAACGCTGGACAAAGCATTCCAATCATCGTCATTCAACTCCTCAAAATGGCTCAGCTTGTGATAAACCACCCGGTCGGCGTAAGCGGCATGAAGCATCCGCTCGCCCATCTGATGCATACTCTCCGAGATGTCGACTGCCTCGTACTCCAGACATCCTATCTTGTCGCCGAAAACCTGCATGAAAGCCAGGGCATTGGTGGCTGGTCCGCAACCCAGATGCACCGAGATGGTGCGCAGGGAGGTGGAGGAAAGCCTCTCCTCCACCCACTCCCGAACCGAGCCGTACATCAGCTTGGCGCAGGCATAGTGGGCAGGCATCATGTTGTGACAGTAAACGAGCACCTGATCGGCGGGCGTGAAGGTGCGCATCCGTTTTCTGCCCGAGGTGTCCTTGAGGTCGGTCTGAATGATTTTGGATTGCACGAAATGGCTCCTGCCATAGTCGATGAGCGCCTGGTTGGTGGCAAACTCGTTGCCCAGAACATACTGGGGCCAACGGGTCATCGCATCGCCCTTGACGGGCTCTTCGACGACCGTACGAAACGTACGGTCAAAGGTTTCATCAGATGACAATTCCTTGAGTGAACCGACAGAATCAGCCGAACCGACAGAACCGAGCGACCCTGCTTCCCCAACGACAAAGTTTCCGCTCACATAGTCGCTGGGCGAGATGTCGAAATAGCTCTGCCTGTTACGGGCAAACTCCATGAGCTTGAAGAAGATGACGTTCTCGCGCAGGAGTCTGGCGTTGCCGATCATGATGAGATGTTTCATGGCACGGGTCATCGCCACGTTGAGCTTGCGGTCGATGATTTCGCCCGACGCACGGTCCACATACTGGTTGCCGGTGAGGAATCCCAACTGATAGTATTTCCTGATGGTGAAGCCGTAGATGATGTTCTCGCACTGGCTTCCCTGATAGCGCTCCACGGTGTCGATCATGATGTCGTGGAGCGGTTCGATGTGGTAGCTGTCTATCTCGTTGCGTATGGTGGAGATCTGATTGCGATAGGGCACGATGATGCCCACCGTGCGGTCTTTGTCGAAGCCCTCTGGATCCATAAGGTAGATGCGATGCACCGTGGCGGCGATCATCCTGGCCTCGATGAGATTCACCTTGTCGGAGGTCTCCTGCTGCCATGGGTCGAGTCCTGTCTGTCGTGGCTCGGGATAGGTGACGAAGGCGATGCGGCGGGTGGTGAGCAATGCCTCCAGCCCGTCGTGGCTCTCAGAGGTGAGCGGCGTGGGCTCCTCCTGATAAGGCAGGGGCACGGGGATGAGCTTGTTCTGATAGAAGGCATAGTTGGGGAAGATGGCTATCTCGCGGTGCATACGTCCCTGACGGGTGAGCATGTAGCTGTACTCATTGTTGACACCCTCGGAGCGATAAGCCTTGATGAGGCGCTCGAAGAGCGAGAGCCGGCAGTCGGTGAGGTGGATGGCCCGCAGGTTGGGTTCCTGCACCATGGATTCCGACTCCTGTTGCTGCACGACGGCTGGCAACTGTTTCTCGTCGCCTATGAGCACAAACTTGGCGATGGCGTGCTCGCCCGTGCGTGCATTCTTCGCCGAGAGCAGACCTACGATCTGGGGCTCGAGTATCTGGGATGCCTCGTCGACAATAGCCAGGTCGAAATGCTTGATCGACAGGAGGGCTATCTGACTGTTGAAGGCTGTGGTGGTACCGCAGAACACACGGCAACGCTCTATCATCTGCCTGATTTCACGGCCGTCGCGACACGCCTCCGACCGCTTGCCGAGCAGGTGGGAGCGGTAAGCCTCATGACAGCCCAGCTCGCTGCCCAAGCGCACGAAATCGATGCCCTCGCCTACCAGTTTGCTGCACATCTCGTCCACAGCCCTGTTGGTGAACGAGAGCAGCAGTACCGACGTGCCTTCCTCCATGAGCTGTTCCTTCAGCACGTTGACCATGCCGAAGGAGGTCTTACCCGTGCCGGGAGGTCCGATGATGAGGAAGAGGTCGCGGGCCTGCTTCACGCGCAGCACCAGGTCGTTGAACTCCGTGTTGCCCTGGCTGGCGTAGTCGCCCTGGAGTGTGAGCGTGGTGTCGACCCTCGGCTTGCGCTGCAACAGGAGCAAGTCCTTGCGTTCCTGACGGGCTTCGAGGAAGAGTTGAAGACCCTGATAAAGAGCACGGTACGACGATTCCATAAAGTCATGCTCTATCGCCCACACCTCGCCATCGAACACCTCGCGCTGGGTCTGCGGATTGCGGAGCGACACCTCTACCCTCGTCTCGTGAATGTCGACGATCGACCCACGGAACACATAGTGGCGCGTGGCGTTGGGCTCGCCCTCAAGGGTGGGATTGTAGGCATAGAAGAAGACGATATCGCCCTTGCGGAAGTTGGACACGTCCTTGTCCTGTCCGTCGGCGAAGGCGAACTCCACCCGCTCGATGGGCATTCCCTTGACCTGTCGGATGGGCATCATGCGCAGGTCGCAATAGATGTTGCCGGCGTTGCGTCGCTCGTCGAGTGTGGAGTTCCATACCGAGGCGAATCCCGACTCCTCCTTGGTTCGGTTGCCCACCTTGGAGAGCATCTGCTCGTTCTCCACAAAGGTGAGGAAGCGGTAGTAATAGTCTTTCTCCAAGGGTGTGGCCGTGCGCACCCGGTCGAGCAGCGCCTGCAGCTGTGGCCGCTTGTAGCGTTCCCACAACGTTCCGCTCTCGCCCGGACATACGAGCTCGGGGGTGAGCGACTCGAGAATACGGAATCCGCCACGCGTGAGGAGCAGTTCGAGCCAGGCCACCTGGTTGCGCAACCTGAGCGCCTTGAAGAGCAGGTCGGGCGCCGAGGCGATGTCGAGCAGGCTGTTGGCGTACTTCGAGTAGAGCATGTAGGAATGGAAGTCCTTGTAGGCCACGCCGTAGTTGTATCTGAAGATGGCACGATAGAGCAGCGCCTGCACATAGTGGTCGGGGCGAATGCGGGGTGTCTCGGGGCTCGACTTATAGGACGCCTTGCCCGATTTCTGCTCCACCATGAGCGTGAGGTCTTTCTGAATGAAGTCCATACGGGCCTGCAGTCCGAGTGTGGGCGAGAAGAAGGAAGGCTCCAGGATGGTGTTCTTGCCGTCGCGCCTGAAGGCTACCGACGAGGCCTCGGCCAGGGCTCCCTGCACGGCACGGCGAATGTGCTGGCGCTGCAGTTCGGCATCGGCACGGAAATGGTCTGAGAGGGGCGTCACGGCGAGGCTCACGGCATTGCGGGCGCAGAAGTCGGCCATGCTCTTCTCGTAGGGGCGGTCTACGTGGTAAACCTCCTCGTCGAGCAACTGTCCGGCAAAGTTACCCAGCATGATGGCCTCATTGCTGAAGGCGGGCGCCAGCTTCCTGAGCATGTAGGCGTAGGGGGTGGCGGTCTCCTGCTCTGAGAAGCATCCTGCCAGCGAGGTGACGTCTATCAGATAGTCGGGGTTGTAGATGATGATGGCGGGATAGATGATGCCAGCCTCCTCGCGGGGCAGGATGAGGTTGAGCTGTTCGCCCTTGAGCAGGATGTCGGCCAGATAGGCTCGGTCGCCCAGCGCATACGGGTTGTCGGCCTTGCGATAGTAGATGCGGCACGACTCGCCCGTCTCGCTGTCGGTGGCTGTGATGAGGGTGTCGTCCCAGGTGTCGATGATGACCCGCATCTCGCTGCCCTTGCGATAGAGCGGACGGTAATAGGAAGCCACGACATAGGGGAAACGATGGTCGAGACTGGCGGGCACAGGAATGTCGTAAACGAGAGCGATAAACTTGCACAGGGCGGCTGTGTCGTGGACGACAGACTGGCGCAGCTCTTCATCGGTGAGTACGGCTTCGGGAGCGTTCTGTGGGTTTCGGGGGGCATTCAAAGCTTGAAGGGGCGCATTCTGAAGACGGCGCAAACGGATGCGGAAGGCGTTGACCGAAGCCGAGAGAGAGGCGTCGCGCATCTTGTCGCGGTTCTCGGTGAGCAGATAGTCCACCTTGGCGAAGAAGCCGGCAAACTTGGTCTTCGACTGCTGCAACTTTCCCTCCACGGCCTGATGGAAAACCTCGCTGAGTAGACGATAGCGCAGACGGATGTCAATGTCGGCGGGTATCTGGTCGACCTGTTCGAAGAGGTCGGTCGCCACACTCTCCACGTGCAGTCCTGCCAGCCCCTCGCCTGCCGTCTGCACATCGTAGGCCTCTATCCTGAGTCGTCGGGGAATGTCGCGCATCTGCTCGGCCGTAAAGATCTGTGCGCCCTGACTTCTGCTGCTGAGGGTTACGCCCTGACTTCTGCTGCTGAGGACAGCTCCCAGGTGGCGGTTGTCGCACACGGAGAGCCACTTCCCTACACTCTCCGAGAGGCCCGAGGCGTCGATCTCCGCATCCCGACTGAACACGACCACCACTCCCACTTCGAGGCGCTCACATCCGAGATATTTGCGCAGTCCTACGGCAGTTCGGCTTCGGTTGAGCCGTGCCTGTGCGAAGGGACTTTTGCCGTAGGCTCCACCTGCTATCGTCCTGCCGTCGCTGGTCCAGGGGCCGTTCTCGCCTGCCACGATGCTGCCGCCCCAGTTCTTGAACTCTATCACCAATGCCGCCTGCGGTGTGAAGAGCAGCGCATCGAGCTCCACGCCCTCGATGTTGTAGTTGCCCACGAGCACGTACTCCCCACCCGCCTGCGCCTCCAACTCGCCCAGGATTCGGCAAAGTGCATCAAACTGCCTAATCTCGGCCGCATGCTCATACTCAGAAATCTTGTATATTCTCACCCCCATGTGTCGTTTTTTATTTTGCTCACAAAATTACAAAATATTTTCGATACCACCAAATTTTTGCCTGCGTCAACAGGCGAAAATGGACAGAAGCGCTGACACTGACACTGACAGTCCAAAATTCCGCA
>ULNV01002881.1_pt1 | contig 21861 bp, 21 predicted proteins | sample 1952011 | NCBI WGS metagenome assembly ULNV01 (sample SAMEA4835586, study PRJEB28245) | human gut metagenome | biome: gut microbiome; material: fecal sample | place: Denmark | collected 2008
ATAGAAGCTCTTCCCATCTTTCTGCAGAAGTCTTCAGGTATAGGCCAGCTCTCCATAATGGCAGTAAATCGTCCGGGAATCCCGGCGCGCCACACGCCACCCCTGTGACCTGTAAATCTGATACAGCTTTTCAAAAATCGCAGTCTCCCGTTATTTATATAGTAGAGGGACACGAAAGGCCCAAGGCTTTGACAGAAGCTGCTCCATATATTTCCCAGATGCGCATAAGAAATGAATCTATGGAACAGCCGAGTCAAAAAGGGTACCGCCTTCCTGTCCCCACCTTTTCCGGAAAGGTAAAAGTCAGCAAAAGCTGAAAAACTACAGAGAAGCTTAGGACTCCAGAAAATCCCTACCGGATAGAAATGACGGGAGCCTCATGTATGGCGCGCGCCGTCGTAGAGGGGAAGCTGTGATTTCATTGCTTTCTGATTTTATTCTAGAATTTTTATGACATGCAAGGAATAGAATGACGAAAATAGTAACCTATTTAAGGAATTCTACGACGCAGTATGACATGAAAATTCGTATGAGATCAGAATCTGCAAAGAAAGCATTGCTCCCCAAGTACATCAGCGGCCGTAGACCATGCAGACACCGAACTCATTGGACATCATGGGCAGCCTGGAGACACCGGGTTTCTTTGTAGTGGTTTGGGAAAATGATTTCCCACCTCTACGCCTACTTCCCCCTGCCCCAGAAGTGGGTAGCGAGCGTAATGAGACAAAAAGGGAGCAATTATAACAATTCTCTAATCCTCCCGCACTCAAAATCTTGGATAGCATCGAAATAATCTTATAATTAACTTTTAATCCAAATACCTTAGTACTGTCTTATATTGATTATTCATTTTAATCAGCACATGGCTACATACTATTGACAGGAAAAGAATTATGAGAAAATGACAGACATCCGGCAGAAAATAGATAGAATACTTACCATTTCCAAAAATTCTGGAGATGAAAAATAGCCACCAGCCGTGTATGCAAAAAATATACATGCTCTGTTTTCTAAGATATGTATACACAGGTTTATCTCTTAGCTGTAAATTTCTTGCTATATTAAAGGCGTAGTATCCAGCCGGAATCAGGGAAAAATAGCAGTCTCCTGATACAAACAGATGAAAATAACGTGTGAAATTGGCTTCGCCAATAAGAAGTATCATCGAAACCATAAACTTTAAAATCAATCCAGCAGTAATATTTTGATCCGATTGCTTTGCACAATACGCACCTATCGCTACAAAGAGAGCGCCAAAACATATACCATCCCTGGGTGTCACGTAAACCTTTGCCAAAAGATGGATCATTTCCCAACCTCGACTGCCTTCCGGGAAACAATAGGAAAACAGACCATAGTAACTCGTTCCAAGGCAGGCAATACAGTATAAAAATCCCGTAATAATAAAAATCTTTTTGAAGTTAAATCTCATCCACAAAAATAAGGAAATAATGATGACTGCTGCAATCAATCCTTTTAAATACCATAACTGCCAGAATGAACCGCCCACAGTTAAATCCCTGAAAAGTCGAAGTATAGCAAGAATCACTCCTTTATTATCATGAATAATCATGATTATAAAGATAGGTAGATAAACGATAAGCCATGTCCAGTACAGTCGGAAAATATGCAAAAGATAACGAACGATTCTCCCTGTCCTTATCTTTCCCTGCGCCAAAGCCATTTTGCGGAATAATAAAAATCCAGATGTGATAAAGAAAAAAGGAACTGCAATTCGAGTAAAACACTGGCTGATCTCGAAATCGAGAAGAGGGTGTCCATCCTTTGCCGCAAAAGAATGAAGCATAACAATAAGAATTGCCATGCAAAACTTAACCAAATCTAAGCCATTATAACGGTCTGACTGACTGACTGTCTGTCTGTCTGTCTGTCTGTCTGTCTGTCTGTCAAAAGCATAATTCTTTTCACCATAGAGTCAAGCGTTATTTATAAAAAATGTAAATTAATCAATGAACAAACGCCTGAATATCATAGAAATTCCACCGATTTCGTAGGTTGCTCTGAGGCGGCTCGCATAGTGGGATAGTTTTGGATGCATCCCATTCCCACGATATTCAGCATCATATCTTTGATAGAGCCTGGAATAGTTTCTCTCACCATCTAATTCTAAAATAGCCATGAAGTCTGCAATCGTTCCCATCCCCTCGTTTTCATCATTTTGCAAAGTACCAAAACGCCAGTCCGCAAGAGCTGTGAAGCCATATAAGCTGGCAAATACAGCGTGAAATATTTTTTGGCAGTTTGGTCTCTAAGGCCCAAACTGCAAAAAATCCAACAGACTTAGTTCTAGCCTTGTGTAAACTCGCTTCGTCAACTTACGAGACGACGTAAAAGTTGTAAAGTGATACATAAACATTCAATTATCCCAAAAGACCAATATGTACAAGTACTAGCAAGAAATCTTCCTGTTTAATAAATCAATATGTTTAACAATTTATACCCTACAGTTCCCCCCCAATTCTATTTTCTAAAAATTTCCAATTCTTCTGGTGTCCCTAATACATGAACTTTGAACGCGGGTATATCCTGAATTCTCACTTCATATCCCTTTTCAATCATATAATTATACATAGGGGCAACATACTGTTCTCCTTTTTCCAAGTAATGATTATTGAGATAAAATTCTTGATAAATTTTTTCGTACAAAGCTGCACTAGAAAAATAGTAAGCCCCAATAGAACAGTGATTAGAAATTCGTTTCTTTTCTCTGACTTCTATAGCTTTTCCATCCTTATCCAATTTAACAAAACTCCAGTGGTCGCCATCCGCTGTAAAGCAAGGAATAAATCCATCTCCCGAAATTTGTTCAATATTCATGCAGCCTGGCTCAACATAAGTATCAATATTGTAAATAAAAAGACCTTCATCTCGTTCCCAATAATTAGATACAAGCATAGCTGTTTCTGCCTGTCCTTTGGTCAAGTAATCAATTTCGTGAATCGAAGCATGAATTCCCAAATCAGTGCAATGCTGTTGAATAAAAACTCGTGCATGATCCTCTTTTCGGACAATGAAGAAAAATTTTTCACAAAAAAATGATTTTAAGCTTAGCATAGACCAATCAAAGAGTGTTTTCCCATTCACTTCTATTTCATATTTAGGGACTGTATATCCCGCTTTGCGAAAACGGCTTCCTATACCGCCCATCGTAATAACAATATTCATTTTATCCCCTCGATTTTACACAAATATCTTTCAACTCTTCAGGTGTATGGCTTAAAAATTCGTCAGGTCGAACAGCTCTATCATCTACATAAAAGCCATTTTTCCCGGGCCATGGTTTACCATAAATAATTTCATCATAAGGAATATCCCACTTATCCAGCCATTTCAACATGACTTTCGCCGTATTAGCATTAATCAAGCCGATATTTCCTTGGTAAGTTCTCATATTTCGCGAGGTATGCAGAACAATTCGAGCTCCATTTTCATGGTAATAGCGAATTTTAGCAACAATATCATTGTAAGGAATCAAGTCCTCATATTTTTCATTTACATTTTTAATCGGGCAAATGGTCCCATCAATATCAAGAATAAAAGTTAACCCCTCAAATTTTTTTGTTTCGTTCATAGTGCCTCTTCCTTTATGACTTCATCAAATAAAGTAACGCCCGTAGCCAACATAGCATATTGTCGGCTCAAATGATCACTGTGCAATGGAACCATGCTCAAAAATAAAGTAGCTTCGATTAAACGTATCGCCTGAATATCGACCAATTGTTTTTCGAAGACTTGTTGAAATGCTTGCATAGCTGTCTGTTCACCTAATTGCAGATGATATGAAATGTGCGTATCTTGAACTTTAACATTGAACATATCCTCAATAATGTAATCATAATGGCCTTCTAAAGAATGTAAAATCTTAGCTAATTCATATCGGGAGTCACCATAAATATCAAAAGTTCCAAATTTTCCACGCGGATCAATAAAACGCATGAAATTATAACTATCCTCTACAAGGATATTTGTAAAACAAAGATCTCCATGTATAATGGTGAAATTTAAACAGGCATTATCCACTAATATTCTTTTTACATAGCTAGGTAAAATTGTCAAAATTTCATCCAGAGAATCATATTCTACTTCATTAATAAAAATCTTATGATCAAAAAAATCAGCAAATTCTTTTTTATCCCGCAATTTTTCTAAACGCTGCCGAGTCTTATCCAAGTACATTTCACAAACAGCGGCTTTAATCTCTTGTTGTCTGCCGGAAATACGAAAAGTCTGCATATCTTGAATGGAAAACAAAAGTTTTTTGAAGATATTTTTCCATTTACCTAGTGATAATTTTCCATAAACCAAACTTTCATGTAAAGTATGATAACCGTAATACTCCATAGATACATAAGGTGATGAAAAATCTAAAGAATAGTCATAAATCCGAGGTATGAGATATTGTAAAGATGAAGGCAGCCGCAAATACCAACGGATTTCATTGATTAGTTTTTCCTTATTTTCACTCGTCTTCGTTAATATTCCCCGTTCTTCATCGATTTTTATAGAGTTAAAAGCCCGTGCTGCCACTTTAGTCTTAGCTCTAATATAGTTTTCATTATGACCTACATCAAACCAGCTAAATGATTCTAAAAAATCAAAATGATGCTTTTGGCTATAAGCCCATAAGGCACCATAAAAAGTATCCACAGTCGTATTCCTTGCGGCTTGATGCAATTGTTTAGTGAAATCTTGGACATCCGAAATGCCAAAAACTCCAACAAATAGCTTTTTAAAACCTTTATCTGGAATTTTTTTTGCCTTAAAATCACCTTTGTCGAAGACATTCATAATGTGTCCATTATCTTCCTTAAACCAAGTCCAAGATGCATCCATATCTTGCTCTGCATAATAAATAAAATCATTGGCGGCAGATGGTAAAACATCTTCTAATAAAGAATCAGCAAAATTGATATATACATAATCTACTTTAGGTACATCCTGCAAAATAATATCCAGACCATACTCTATGGTATAACCTAAATTATCCAAATGATCCAGGCAAATTATTTGTACTGGAAGTTTTTTTATTTTGATATGCCGTTCAATCCATTCATGACGTTCATACGCAACAACATAAATCCGATCAACAACATGTTTATATTTACGACAAAGCATGGTCAGCATATCTGCTCCGCCTAAAGGAAATAAGCAAGTAGGCAAATCCCCAAAACTTTTTCTCATTTCTCGTGGCATCAATACAGCACTAGGAATCAACAAAACTCTCACAATTATCCCCCTATCCCATTATATTACATCCATCATGACATTAATCATATACTTTGCAACCACATCAGGTCTCCATTTTTTATTAAATAATGCTTCTACGGCTTCAGGATGTTGTTCAGGCAAAGCATTTATCTTTATACGCACCTGTTTCCAATCAACATGCTTCATGGGTTCATAACCCATAGAGCCAATTTCGATGACTTCTTCTGATGCAAATGGTTTATACCATTTAACCTTTAAATCATCCGTAATAATAGATGTGCCTACAGAAAAACTGTCGATGAATCGGTTAGGAATACTCATGCAATAGCCAGAGACATTAAAATTATATTTAAATTGAGCTACATAAGCCCCAAAATCCTTCAACGGAATGACTAATTCTGGATGGTTGCTAGTTCCAGTATCCGAGTTCCCATCATTGATAATACGAGCATCTGAATTTGGCAGTTCGTTAATGATATCCCGAACAACAGCTCTTTTTTCATTTGGATGATTTAGTTCTGGATATAATCCCATAATGTCCTTTTCCCAGCCATAATCAACCGTATTGAAAGTAACATGTTCACTTCGTCCTGGACCTTTGGCGTTGCCAAAATAACACATGACGTTTTTTTCTTTTATTAACCGTCTAGACTGAATGATATTTTCATATCCTTTGCGCAACTGATAAAAATCATTACCAAAAGCTAGACGCCTCGGGCCAATCATTAACGGATAAATTTTATGAATATATCTTTCAAAATCATTAAAATCTTTTCGTTTTCCCCTGGGTTTCTTGCCTACATATTCATCAGGATTGCCATGGGCAAAAGTATAATCCGTCCAAGGAATAATAACATCATTAGCTAAATGAAAACCTTCTTTAAGAAAATCATTAGGACACTGCATTTTAAAATAAACGTCCACTGTATCAAGAACTTGTCGATCATATATAAAAGGAGCATCTGATGAGTCAATAGCAAATTTTACTACTTTATCATCAAAAATAGCCTGCCCCAACAAAAGAGGTTGCTCACCAAAAAAGCTTTGCAAAATATGATTACCACATCTACTCAAAAAACCATTATGATTCCAAAGTCCTGCATGCCACAATAAAGGCACATCAATATCAACCTTGATTTGTCCTTCATCCTGCAACCAATAAAAGCCCAACAAAAACCATTGAAAATAAGTCCATCGTGTTGCCGATTTTATTTTAACCTTTGTATTCATAACTTCCATTCTCCTTTCCTATGATTAGTGTTTACCATTTTATTTAAAACAGGATAAATCCCATCTTTGCGATATAGCAAAACCAATTGTGCCATTTTTCCTCTAATAAAATCAGTTATCTTATCAGGGAAAAGATACGAAAGTTTTTTATAATACTGATATTTTAACTGATCTCTTTCTTGTTAAAATTTTGTTGTCCAATTACCATCATAGTGGTGAATTGAATAAGTAGTTGAATCTGCTAGAATCCATCTGGTCCAATAATCTTTTGCTACAAAATATTCCATATGCCCCCCAGTCGCCACAAGGGCAGCCTATGTCATATCCGCATACCTTAAAAATTCAATCATTAGTAGTCTGTTTCGGTTCTTTTCTCCATATTTTTCTATGGCGACACGGCCAACGCAATTTATCCTGACCTGGCTGGTCATCGCTCAGCTAGCCTTGCAATCGTTCCTATCCCCTTGTTTTCACCATTTTGCAAAGTCCCAACACTGATTCATAACTCCTATGATTTCCAGAACAGTATTTTAGAAACATAATGATTTTTATGACACAAACCACTGATTCCCATCACAATTCCCCAGAGAATGGCCGCTAACACTAACGTACTTACTACTTTAACAATAAGTCCATACTCATTGACCCAGTTTATGCCACTTTGACTGACAAGCTGCTTATAAAAAGGGCCAAGCAGTTTCTCTATGATAATGATTTGAATCAGATAAATATCCAGCGTATACTGACCTTCTCTGGCCGCCAAGTGATACAGTGGGGTCCTCTTTATATAAGTAAGAAGCTTGTACATGAGGACCAGAGCCAGATAGCTCCCTGTGATTCCCAGAATCATTTTTAAACTGTCATTCACCGCCAGACGAATAATCGACTGATGGTGATAGTCATACCAGAAATCTTCCGGCAGCCATGGCATATTTGAAAAAGTAATATAGGAAGCCAGAAACAGAACCAGCCCCCATTTCCAATACCTGATATAATCATGGAAATCTGATTTCACATAAGCTGCCAAACAATAGCCCGCAGCAAAGAAAAAATACATGTGAGGACTCTTGTAAGACACATAAGGAACCATAGACAGTGCTGCAGCCAGGATAAAGTATTTCCAGTCATGCCTGAAGTTTCCATTGCAGAAATAAAGAACCAGAAGAACTATCACCGTATTAACAGCTACATCCCCCAAGAACCAGATACCTTTAGCCGAGGAAAACCAATACTTGAGAAATGGAAGCACAACATGCGGAATAGGTGCCATCCAGAATAAATCGCAGGCAATCTTGATCAAGCCAAAAGAAATCATGGGAATGATAAGCCCTGCCAGCCTGGAAGGCAGCTTTTGCAGCACATATGCGTGAACTGACGGCCATTTCCGGATAGAGAAATAAAAGAAATAGCCGCACAGCCCCATGAATAATGGCATATGCATGGTATAGATGAGACGCATCACACTGTCTTCCTGCACAGGCCAGCAGGAAACATTCGATGTCTGCTGTACCACATGTCCCCATATCACAAGGAAAATAGTAAAAAATTTAACTATATCAAGGTAAACATTCCTTGTCTGTCTGTCTGTCTGTCTGTCTGTCTGTCTGTCAAAAGCATAATCTTTTTCACCATGGTGTCAAGTGTTAATTGTAAAAAACCAATCGATGAACAGGCGCCTGAATATCATGGAAACCCCACCGATTTCATAGGCAGCTCTGATACGATTTGCATAGTGGGGCAGTTTAGGATTTATTCCTTGCCTGCGATATTCAGCGTCATATTGCTTATAGAGTTTGGAATACTTTCTCACATCCTCCTGAAACCAGGGAGTTGCTTTATGATAAGTAAGCCCCTCTTTTATTATTTTTCTTTTTCTCCAGTGTTTTCATGGACTGCAGCCAGTTTCCGCCAAAGGATGAAGCCAGATTGGCTACGTTAAAATTTCTTTCATACCTATATTCTCCTTATAATCATATTATCTTCTCAGCCATTTAAGAACTTCAATATTTGCCCTGAAAAAGCCATCATATTTACACGCTGCTATATATGCCGCCATATGACCGGTAAGCCCAAGCGGCAGGTAACGGCCTATTTTTAATTTTACCTTACCTGCATATCTATCCTTATCCGTCAGCCAGGATCCTTTAAAATGATGAATAGTGAGTGTGTTTGACGTCCTTGTAATTTTTCCGGTCAGGCTGTCTTTGGCGCACAAATAATCAAAAGGAAGTAAGACCATATTATGTCCAAACATGAGCTTCTGACCATGAAGCTGCAGCCCATATTTCTTCACCGTTAAGCGGGTGATGACGATCACATTGGTGGTAGTATCGTATGTCCCGTCTTCTCGAAGAAAATGCCTTTGATCATAGTCATGCAGAAGCATACCGATCCATTCATTATCCCGACAGGCACCCATGGTGCCTGTCGGGATATGAGTCTGCGACTCATATCCCGATACCGCGTCGTAGACGCGAAGCGGATCCAGCGATTTTACCACTTCCACATCGGTGTCCATGTAAAAGCCTCCCTCTTCATAGAGTGCTTTCAGACGAACATAGTCAGTAACAAAAGCCCACTTCTTAGCTTCATAGGCTTCTCGGCAATAGTCATTCTCATGGATGTCGAAGTTGGACTCATTCCACTCCTTGATTTCATAATCAGGGCAGTATTTCGTCCAGGACGCAATATATTTCTTCACATCCTCCGGCTTTTCTTTTCCGCCGAACCAGCAGTAATGAATCTTCTTCGGTATCATACTGCCGCCTCCCAAGGAAGAAAGGCTGCAGCCTCATAATGTTCACCAATATCAAAGTAGAATAGTAGAGGAAATGGCCTATCTACCCCCCCCCGATTTTTTCAAAACATGACGTATAACTTTCATTGCAAATCCTTTCACTCCATAAAAATCAAGCACCGTATGATACATAGCAAGCCGTGCTATCAAGCCCTCAGACATTTTCATATATTTACGAACATAATAAGACTGCCGTTCAGCTCTTCTCTGCTCTTCCGGATTACGCCATGTTGCCGAATAATGATGAATCGCATAGGTACTTTTATCCCGCATAATCCAGCCAGTCAAATAGGATTTTGCAATAAAGGCTTCCATAGGAAGAACGAGTATATCGCCGGACAGTACCTGTTTCTTTCCATTGAGAGAAATCCCATAGCGATCAACCAGTACCTGCGTAATTATTTTAAGATTTGTCGTCGTATCGTAAGAGCCGTCAGCTCTCTTGAAATGTCTGCCTTTATAAGGCTGAAGAAAATCATACACCATCGGTAAATGAGCTGCAGCTCCAAATGTTCCGATGGAAACATTGTGATTATTTTCGAAGCAAAGGAAACCATTTCGATTCATTAAGGAATCGAGGGGACGTACAACCTCCACATCCGTATCCATATAAATACCACCATACTTATAAAGTACATAAAGGCGGGCATAGTCAGCCACAAAAGCCCAGCGCTTTGCTTCATATGCTTCCCTGCAGTAATCATTGGCCTCAATATCAAAATTGGACTCATTCCATTCCTTAATCTCATAATCGGGGCAGTATTGCTTCCATGACTCTATACACCGCTTAACACTGTCCGGCTTCTCTTTTCCGCCAAACCAGCAGTAATGAATTATTTTAGAAATCACTCTATTCCTCCTCATCAATTCACATCATCATATTATAATGTGAAAGGCTTCCATGTATTTCAAAAATTTTCTGAAAAACTAACAGATATCTTCTTAAAGTGTCTTCATCAGGAGTTGAATTCACAGTATCGTCAATGAAGCTGTGAGACTGGTTTTTTCCAAAGCAGGTAAAAAATGACAGATAAATTTATCTCTATCGTTTACCTTATCATATACATCAGTAAATGTGCTGTTAATTCATGATAGAAATTTGCATTATGAGTAAATAGCAATAATTGAATAAGTCCAGAATCCATCTCCATAATCTTATACTTACAGATACTTACACTTCACCACTATTACCATTTGAAATCACGGGTAACTCATCCTTATCCCCAAATTGTCTGGTAAGGAACTACATTATGTGAGAAATTGACTGCTATCGAATAAGAAGAGTATATGAAAAAGAGAAGGATAATACCAACAGCAAAAAATAGTCTCAGCATCCTGGAACTGATGCCATCCAAAGCCATAGGAATTAAAACAATCTGTGGAAGCCAGAATGTCCACATCACACGGGCAATTAAAGGAATCTGCCAATAAAACAAAGAGAGCATCACCATAATAAACTGACAGTTAAGATATAACCTGTATCTGGGATTTTCCTTATTATAAAATACAATGCAAAAGAGCCATACTGCTATATTTACGGGAATGAAGGTGACTAAATTATCAATATCATTCTGCATATAATTCTCATAGGTAGTATCCGCCAATACATTAAGGACAAACTTGAAAATTGTTTGTGAAAATGCATAGGTACATGCAAGTGCTGCCAATGATTTTTTCAGGTCCATTGAAAGCCATGGTAAAAAATAAACGACTGAAAAGAGAGCGGCGATATGGTGAAAACCCGCTGCCAGAAAAACCAGTAGAAAAAACGATAATGGCTTCCTTTTATAAGCATATTCGATTGCATAAAAGCAAATAGAACACCCCAGAAGCTGCCGCATGCCATTAAGGTAGGTAAAATAAATCATGCTACCCATCAGTAAAAATATACTCAGGCAGGGATTAGGCGAATCAGCCCATAATCGTTTAAATGAAAAGTATAGAAAAATTGCTGCAGACACCACAAAAATCCACTGAGGATCCGCATCGAAAAGTCCCACGAAGCGATTCATAAGATAAAACAACCACTCATATCGACCAGAATCTCCATACTGCATCAGTGCATATATCGAACGATAGCTGAAATAATCACTGCCTACATCATATCGAATTGAAGTAATTATAAAAATAGGAAGCGCAGAGACAATGGCCAATATAGTAGTTTTCTCTTTATTAATCATAAGTCCTAATTTAGCAATCAGTATAGAAAGCAGACAATTTCCCCAGTATATAGCTAAGCTAAACATTTTTATCTCCTTTTAACATTTGCTAAACTTCAAGCCATGTCGTGGAATGCAAAGCTGCAACAACTCATACAAAGCAGCAATGAACAGATACTGATTATGACAGATTAAAATCATAAAACTCAAATCCAACAAAATTTCATAGGTCACAGCTTTACTTCAATAATCCCGTGGTGTCCCAGCCTTTCTTCCAGGGGAGGAAGCTGCATATAATCCCCATAGTTGGCTCGCAATAGTTCATCATATCGCTCAGGTATGTAGAAAGTACTATCTTCAGATGAGTGCCGAACAACATGATCAAACAGATTCGCATCCATGGCCTTCCTTTTAAAGTTAAACAAATTAAAACCATATCATTACTTTTATATTTACATAAATATAAGGCAATTAATTTTTAAGCTAATCATTGAACACAAGTATGAAAGTCAAACGCTATTAATTATGCAAAGCTTTTTTAGAGGAAGTCTGTTTTTTTATTTTATTATCAATTATTCCATTAAGCATTTTGTGTAAAGCTCTCCATAAAGAAATGTTTTTTTCATATTCATGTTTATGCGAATATGCATAATAAAAAGCATAAAGGACCGATAATGGCAATCCTAGCATATGCCTTGTTGAAGAACCCCTTTGGTAAAAAAAATTCTCATTATATCCTGAAAACCACTTAGATTGGTTTTCCTTCAGAGACGCAATGGCTAATGGATAATATAATATTCTTAAGCCTTTTTTGTAGCAGCGTAAGAGGAAGTCGACTTCTTCTCCACTACCATTACCAGTCCCGGACCCCATATTTATATCAAACATTATTCCCTCATGAAGTATACTTTCCCTCCTAAAGGTTATACAAACAGAAGGAACATGGAAAAGTTCAATAATTGTTAAATAATGAATTTTCTGTTTTATTTTACTTTTACGATTATTAATATCAAATATAATTAAATCTGCCTCCTGATGTTTCGCATAGACATCCCTAACTTTTTTATGTACTTCATCTATGAATACTTCATCATCATCAGAGATAATGCAAATATCTGATGATGATAATGCCATGGCCCTATTTCTGCTTCGAGATAATCCTCTTTCAGGGGAATCTAACCATAGGATATTATTATTAAATTTGGATACTTTCTCATCAGAACAATCACATTGATTAATAATAATCACATCGTGAGATAGATTAGATTTCTTTAGAATGTTTTTATTTTGATACATACAACTAATAAGCACTTGAACGGAATCCATTCATAACTCCTTGTATTCTTAACATTTTTTACAGGAAACTAAAATTAAGTCTAATGCCAGTTTCTAGTATCTACTAATCAAACAATAATATCAGTAAAATATTTCTAGAGTTGCTTAGTCTCTTTCAAACAAATCTCTCGTATACACTTTCGCTTTTACATCATCAAGACAATGATCATACCTGTTGGCAAGAATGCAGTGGCTCTCTTTTTTAAACTTCTCCAGATTATCGACTACCTTACTGCCAAAAAAGGTACTCCCATCTTCCAAGGTTGGTTCGTAAATAATAACTTCTGCACCCTTTGCTTTAATCCGCTTCATAACCCCCTGGATAGAGCTCTGCCTAAAATTGTCGGAGTTTGATTTCATGGTAAGGCGATATACACCAATCGTCAAGGGTTTCTCTTTAGCTGTTTCCGGATTATTTTCATCATAATGATAACCGGCAAGCTCCAATACACGGTCTGCAATGTAGTCTTTTCTTGTGCGGTTAGACTGAACGATGGCCTGAATCAGATTTTCCGGTACCTCCTTATAATTGGCCAGAAGCTGCTTCGTGTCTTTTGGCAAACAATATCCACCATAACCAAAAGAGGGATTATTATAGAATTCTCCGATTCTGGGATCCAGGCATACGCCGTCGATTATTTCTTCCGTGTTAAGGCCTTTCATTTCCGCATAGGTATCCAGTTCATTGAAATATGACACGCGCATAGCCAGGTAGGTATTGGCAAAAAGCTTCACTGCTTCTGCTTCCGTAAATCCCATGAAACGGGTTGGAATATTCTCCTTGATAGCTCCTTCCTGAAGAAGGGAGGCAAAAGTATGGGCTGCTTTTACCAGTCTTTCATCTTTCAAATCGGTACCTACAATGATACGGCTGGGATAAAGGTTATCATAGAGAGCCTTGCTTTCGCGAAGGAATTCCGGACTGAAGATAATATTCTTTGTTCCCATCTTTTCGCGAATTGCCCTGGTATAACCTACTGGAATAGTGGATTTGATTACCATGATAGCATCTGGATTAAACTTCATCACCAGCTTGATAACTGCTTCTACAGAAGAAGTATCAAAGAAATTTTTCTGGGAATCATAGTTCGTCGGCGTAGCAATAATGACAAAATCCGCATCTTTATAAGCTTTCTCTGCATCCAGCGTGGCAGTCAGGTCCAGATTTTTCTCTGCTAGATACTTTTCAATGTAATCATCCTGGATAGGAGACTTTCGGTGATTGACCATATCCACCTTTTCCGGGATAATATCCACCGCTGTCACATGATTGTGCTGTGACAAAAGAGTGGCTAAAGAAAGACCTACATAACCGGTACCAGCAACTGCAATATTCATCATCTCTACTCCCTTCATACTCTCTCACAAACTGAGCTTATCCCCCATCATTTTATTAAACTTATCTGTGAAATAAGGAAAGACACAACAGGCAGGGGAAAATGTCAATTCGCCAAATAATGCCTTTCCATGCAAATTATATAAATCTACTCGAACAAACTTGAAATCCTGTGCCAATAATTTGGCTATATGCAACATTTCATCCAAGTTTTCCGGCTTGGGTACATCTCCCTTTCCTGGAATTTCAGAATTTGATTTTACTATTTCAAGTACAAGTATTGGATTCCACTCAATATCAAACAAATCCAGTGTACATTTCATGGGCTCATCTTCTTTGAAGATACGACCTGTAATAACTAAAACAAACTGTGGCTCACCATTTAAGCAGTGAATCTTATAATCTACCAAATTCGTCATTTCTTCAAGATATTGCTCTGCGTAAATTCTATGAGGAATTTTTGCATAGTGAGGTTCTACCGAATAGGTACCATAAGTCGTATCAAGCCAGCGTTTCATTTCTTTTTTACATTCCTGAATATCCAACTTATTTTTATCAGGAACAAAATAATGTCAGCAGTCGCTCTCATTAAAGCAGTATTTCGACTCAATCCAATTCCACGTTCATTCAAAGACACCCATAAGATTTGATGTCCATTGTACATAAACCGCTCTACTTCATTGCGGTTACACTGGTTAACAACTATCGCATCAGATTGAATATTCATTTTTTCTAGCAAACTATGATCCGTCTGGTGCATAGTTGCAACCAACACCTGCAATGTCATACAATCCTACGGTAATATTAAATTCGAAGATTCTTTCCCATCTCATCCAAGAAGCTCTGCGGAAAGTTCGGGAATACGCAGCAGTCTGGTGAGAACGTCAGCTCTCCGAATAAAACTTTCCCGTTCCTCTCGTACAGATCAACACGAACAAAATCGAAATCCTTCGAAAGAATTCGTGCAATTTCTACCATCCGATCAAAGGTTTCCGGTTTCGGAGTCGTACCATCGCCAGGAAGCTCTTTCTTATGCGGAATCATTCCTTTGATTTGTTTCCAGTTCATGTCGAACATATCAAAATTCAAACTCATTCCGTTATCGCCATCGGTTTTTCTATTATAAACCGTCATTACAAAAAGTGGCTCGCCATTTGCACAGTGAAACTTATAGTCTGTTAATTGAGCCGCATCAGCCAAATACTCCTCCGCATAAATTCTATGAGGGATTGTCAAGTAGTGCAGTTCCATCGAATATGCGCCATAGGTCGTCGCCAGCCAACGCGACATCTCCGCTTTGCACTTTTCCCTGTCAAGTCGTTTCTTATCTGCCACCAAATAGTTCATCTTGCACCCGTGCGTTGCTTTCAGAGCAAAGCTATCTGGAAGGCTGTCAAAATCAACGTCCTCAACATTTTCCCAAGGTCCGCCAACCACCGGAATCAGAATATCCTCCAATCCTTTCTCACGGATGTAGTCACGAACCGCATACTTATCAGTACACATAGATGCCAACGAAGACTGCTTATGTAATTCAACGTAAGTGACTTTGTCTGCCAAAGAAGTCGGATTCTTTAAATTGAGAGTCCTGTGGAATCGCAACCGAGTATCAAACTTTTTAGCAAAATCCACGCCAAACACATGGCTCATTGTAACAAGCATTTTTCCGTAGATTACCTTAATGTTCATCTTTCATACTCCATTCTTTTTTTGTGCAAAGATGGAATATGAACCGTCCGGCTTAGATCTGCAGCAATTTGCCCATCTCTAAATCAAACTTGTCCGAAAGGTACGGAAAAACACAATGCGCCGGGGAGAATGTCAGTTCTCCGAAATAGACCTTTCTCTCAAGCTCATACAAGTCCACTCGTACAAACTTGAAGTCTTTTGACAGGATTATAGCTATCCGAATCATTTCATCTAGGTTTTCCGGTTTCGGTAATTCACCGTTTCCGGGATGCTCCAACCCAGAAGAAACAATTTCAGGAATCGGCTTCCAATCCATGTCAAACAGGTCTAATGTCACCTGCATCGCTTTGTCGCTGTTGCTCTTTCGGTTGCTACACGTCAGAACAAACTGCGGTTCCCCATTAAGGCAATGAAACTTGTAGTCCACAAGTTGATCTGCCTTTTCAAGATACTTTTCAATGTAGAACCGGTGTGGAATCTCAATGTAATGAGGCTCCATCGAGTATGTTCCGTATGTAGTGTCCATCCATCTTTGGATTTCTTTTTTACATTTTTTTGAATCAAACTTAGACTTGTCCGGCACAAGGTAATTCATCTTGCAGCCATGAGTTGCCTTGATTGCAAAACTGTCGGGTAGCTCAGTCAAGTTGATATCTTCAAATCGAGTGTACCCCCCATAAATTGGAACGAGGATATCTCCTAAACCCTTATTCGTAACATAATCTCGCACTGCATATTTATCAGTGCAACTGGCCGCCAAGGGAGACTGCTCATGCAGCTCAATGTAAGACACCTTATCAGAAAGCGTCTGCGGATTCTTCAGATTCAGTTTCTTATGATCACGAAAAAGCGTATCAAACTTCTTCGCATTATCAATTCCAGCGACTGCCGTTATACACGACAGTAACCCGCCATATACTTCCTTCTTATTCATTTGAAAGGAGTCCCTCCTTCTCAGGTTTTCTCATTTTCTCTGACGATCGCTCTCGGCTTGTTCATAACCACTGTACAATTATCCGAAACGTCATCCACTACGATTGCATTTGCTCCAATTCTCACATTATTACCGACATGGACATTTCCGATAATTTTCGCACCTGCACCAATTAAGCAGTTGTTGCCAATGGTTGGTGCCTCCGAGAATTTTGGAGGTCATTCAAGCCAATCGTAACCTGCTGGTAAATCACACAACCCTCGCCGACTTTCGCTCTCTGTGAGATGAAAATCCCGTAAAAGCCATGTGGCGTTGCAAAGCGGTTGATATCAGGCAAAATAGGAACGCCCGCACCATAATGCTTTCTGATAATCTTACAAAGATAATTTTCTAAGCAATGTTTCCCGGGGCGTTTCAAAATTTCCTTTCTTGCCATCCAGAAAGCATCAGCATCCCCCAAGCCAAACAACGCCTTAATGTATCTCAGTGGATTCATTACACTTTCCTCTTATCAATACCCATTCCAGTGCCCTTGACCCAAGCCCAGCAGCCTAGTTCGTACAGGCTGCGAACCACATTGTGCCCTTCGATTTCATGATAGAGCTGCCAGTGGTACTTTGCCTGTTTCAGCTTATTGCTGGACACCGAGCCTGCACGACCCATGCGATATGTACCAAGAACTTCCTCCATCCCGTAGCAGTAATCCGTCTTTTTCAGAATCTTGAGCCACAGGGCAAAGTCGTTTCTCTTTTTAATCGGAGGCACCTCGAACTTGCCAAGTGCTTCCTGATCGTACATCACGGACAGATTACCGATTGGATTGGACAGCCGAATCATCTTTTTATAGTCCGTTTTCTTCGGAGGAATGAAAACCGTGTGCAGGTCGTTTCCTGCCTCGTCCATCCAGCCATAGCCGGTCGCACTAAACTTTGCGCCAGTCCGCTCCATAAAGGCGATCTGCTTTTCTAGCTTGTCCGGCATCCATAGGTCATCACTGTCCAGAAAAGCCACATATTTTCCACTGGCTCTCTTGATGGCCTCCGTTCTCGCAACAGCCGGTCCTCCATTTTGAGGGAGCCTAAAGTAGTGAATCTGCGGATATTTCTCCAGATAGGGATAGAGTATATCTGCCGTATTGTCCGTACTGCAATCATCTACAATCTGGATTTCCCAGTCATTCATAGTCTGTGCAAGGACTGAATCTATGGATTTCAAAATATATTTTCCACAATTATATGTGGGCATCACAACACTGACAAACAAGATTATTCTCCTTTACTATGGAAGTGTTAGTTAAACCGAGGTTTGCTTTTATTCTTAAATATTTAGACATTGCAAGGACGTATTTTCCCCTCCTAAATGGAAGAAAAAGGCCAAGGAGTGCGTCCTCGAACCCGATTCCGCTACTTTTTCCTCATGGCGGTGGTCTGGCCTTCGGCTACGCCGGCGGTGCTTTCTTTCATGAAAAGGATTTTCACTGTAGCGAAGATGATTTTGATATCTTCGACCAGGCTGGGTCTGGCTATATACATGAGATCCATCAGGAGTTTGTCATAGGGGGTGGTGTTGTACTGGCCATAGACCTGGGCATAGCCGGTAAGGCCGCATTTACATTGAAGGCGGAGGGGCCATTCGGGGATGTCTTTTTCATACTGGGCAGAGATTTCCGGACGTTCTGGCCGGGGACCCACAATGGTCATGTCTCCCTGGAGAATATTCAGAAGCTGGGGGAGTTCGTCGAAGCGGATGGCCCTGATAATGCGCCCTACTTTTGTAATGCGGGGATCGTTTTCCCCTGTGGAAAGGCGGGCCACGCCGTCTTTTTCAGCATCCATGCGCATGCTTCTAAATTTTAATACGTCAAATTCTTTTCCATCCTTGGTCAGCCGCCGCTGGCGGTAGAAAATGCTGCCCCCATCTGTGGCTTTGATGGCGATGGCAGTCACAATCATGAATGGGGAAAAGATAATCACAGCTATCAGTGACAGGATGATATCCATGAGTCGTTTCAGAAAGAGATACTCCGGTGTAGGGTCGTAGCGGTGAACCATGAGCATGGGCAGGTGGAAAAGGTGTATCTTTTCGGCGCCGCTCATGATGACGTCCCCTACCCGTGGAATAACGTAGCTGGGGATGTTGTGGGCCACGCAGTATTTTACAATAATATTTCTTTCATGGCTGTGAAGGCCGCAGATGAAGACGACCTGTGTACCTTCCGGTAACAAAAAGTCACCGGAAGCAAAACACGTACCTGCTTCAAGAACATCCATCACTCGAAAATGGATATCCATGCCATAGACTTTCATAAGATTTTCTACGTTTACGTGATGTTCATTATCTACAATGACCGTATTCAGAGGAGGATGCTTGGCAAAATACCATTTATGGGCAAGAACAGCCCAGGTGCATATAATCACTAATTGAACAGCAAAACAGATAATCAAAGGGAATGCATGCATTAGACGGCGATTAACCAAGAGCATAATTACATAAAGCATAACATCCGTAATAAATACCGCCAATACCTGACTATAAATTATATCTGAAATCTGACTTAAATGGATTCGATAGCCATTATAAAGGCGAGAAATGAAATAAAAAAGGAAGAATGCAAGAGCAACAATAAAATAATTCCCCCAATGATAAAAGGGATTCGCTAGAGCTCCCGCATAATACAATCCCCAACACAGGCCAAATGCAGTTGTTACTAAAAAGACGTCCAGCAGTTTCACCAGACGAATCTGCAAACGTTGCCCTGTACTTGATTCAATATTCATAAAATTTATTACTCCCCTTAAAGCTATCCCCAATATAATCAAACCGCGCATAGCAGGATAAGTATACATCTAATATTTACTGCTTTACTGCATGAAATCTGCTTGTGGCCCAATGTCATACGTTACTATAATTCTATCTCGCTGTTATTATAAGCATTACGTGGTCAGTCAAGAGCTAAAATTATTTTCCTTTTTTATTATGATCTTTTTTATATGATTCCATCATGTACTGAAAGAATACAATGATGCCCCCCAAAAGAAGTCCTACAATACCTGCCACCCCTAAAATACGTGTACTCTTTTGGAGTACTGCAGGGGACCGATCTATAGTTTCAGTCTTTGCATTCACCGAAATTCTGGCATTTTCGCCTAATGTATGATTAGAAATCACCAGGTCTGTATTGTATTCTATGATATTATCTTTAACAAATGAATTAAGCTGTGGAAGGATTTCTTTTTCATAGACGCTAATGAATGATTTCACATCTTGTTCATTCTTACCACTGAATGCAATCGTCAGTATCGTAGAATTTTTTTCCGGCTTTGCAGTGACCGTCACCTGTCCTGCCGATACGTTTGAATTCTGATATACTGAATCAATAAGAACAGAACCACTGGCGGCAGAAGAAGCACTGTTAACAACACGTTCGCTACAGTACCCCGGCAGCTGTACCTTTAGAGACGCCGTATATACCGGCCCCTTATACATGCTATATCCCCATCCACACAAGAGTCCAATTATCAGTCCGGCGAGGACCATAAACTTTTTATGGTAAAAATACTTCATCAAATCCACAATATCAATTTCATTATCAGCATATCGATTGTGTTCCGTCATACATCTTTCCTCCTATCAGAATTTTTTTCATTATATCATAACAACTTCCACAAACCCATAGCTTACATGAATACTTATAAGAAATCCCCCCAAAAACATCTAACCTGTCTTTATTGCTGAAATACAGCTTCATCCTGCCGACCGGCATTTACCCCCATTCCCATCATTTACGACATGTGCTGAAATTCTTCACTTACTCTCAGAATGACACGTCCGACTGGAAGGTTTTATTGTCCACTGTACACATCCTGCATAGGATGCGCAAGTCGGGTGAAGTAAGGCGCTGCGTAGAGCAGCATTGGAGCAGCATTGTCATTCTTACCCCCCGTACACTCTTTTGCCGCTTTGTGCATGTCTGGCGACATTTCTCACCTCATATAAAAAAGACGCCCTTCTATTTCTATGGGGAGCGTCTTTTGATTTGATTTCATCGCTTTTGGAAGTATTCGTAGGTCCGTTTCAGTCCTTCTTCCAGGGACACTTCCGGGATCCAGTGAAGGTTTTTCACTGCCTTTTCGTTGGAAAGGGAGGAGCGATAGATGTCCCCTTCTCTGGCAGGGCCGTAGGATGGGGTAATTTCTTTTCCGGTAATACGGGAAAGGATGGTGACCAGTTCGTTCAGGCTGATTTCTGTCTGGGTACTGAGATTGTAGCAGGTGTCGGCGTTTTTGGTGGTCAGTGCCAGCCGGATGCCCCGGGCAATGTCGCCGGCGTAGACGAAGTCTCTGGTCTGTTTGCCGTTTCCGAAGATAGTAATATCCTGTCCTTTAGCGAGGCGTTTGGCAAAGATGCTGATAACCCCGCCTTCTCCCCCATCGCCCTGACGTTCGCCGTAGACGTTGGCGAAACGGAGTACCACGTAGTGGATACCGAAGGCCATATGGTAGAGAGCCAGGTATTTTTCTACGGTCATTTTGGTCAGGCCATAGAAGGAAAGGGGAATCTGCGGGAGCGTTTCCTGCACAGGCAGGGCTTTTTCATCCACGTCGCCATAGGTGGCGGCGGAGGAGGAGAAGATTACCCGCTTTACGCCGTATTTCCTGCAGCATTCCATGATATGAACGGTACCTGCAATGTTCTGGTACATATCGTTTTCAGGATCCACCATGGAGTCGCTCACCAGGGTCTGGGCAGCCAGGTGGACTACAGCGTCAAAATGTTCCTGGCGGAAGAGGTCTTCCACTTTATCGTCATGGGTGTCCATCACTTCCAGCCGGGCTCCTTCCGGCAGGTTTTCCCGAAGGCCCGTGGAAAGATTGTCCAGGGAAACGACGTCATCCCCTGCTTCCATGAGCTGACGCACCAGATGAGAACCAATAAAGCCGGCACCGCCGGTCACAAGAATCTTCATAACTTCACCTTTTTCTATAAAAATGCCTGAGATAAGTCTATTTTAGTTATTTATTACTATTATAATATCACATGCTAATACAGTGTGAGGTAAAAGAATTATAAATTTTTGAAGGATGCGGAGACAATTCGGCGGGAATTTGAGGTTTGTTGTGCCACTGTGGAGGTCCTGCATAGGACCTCCAAG
>ULNV01013082.1_pt1 | contig 21426 bp, 21 predicted proteins | sample 1952011 | NCBI WGS metagenome assembly ULNV01 (sample SAMEA4835586, study PRJEB28245) | human gut metagenome | biome: gut microbiome; material: fecal sample | place: Denmark | collected 2008
AGAATTAGCAGGTATGTATCTGTCAATCTCCAAGCCTGACAGTTCCACATCTGCCACATATTCATACAATGCAGAAGAATTTCCCTCAACCAACTCATCGGCCTGATAGACAGGGATTATAATTTTATCTTCTTCATTGCCTGGATGTATGTCATTCATTGTCTTCTCCGTCAGAAGATAACCTTCAGCTGGCAACAACTGATTCTTTTCGAGACCAGACAAAGGCATGAAAACGCTCTTCTCATAGCGTGAGTCCCATACAGAGATGCCTATAAAATAAGGTAATGGGGCACTTCCGACTTTAGCCCCCTTCATGATAGAGATTGAGTTCGGTTGTACGGAAAGTGGATTGCCTTTCATGTCTGACGCGTTTACACGAAATACATTTGCTCCATTGTCCAGTTGAACCTCGACAACATTTCCGACAGTATCCACCTCTATGCTTTCACTTTCCCAAGAGCCATCCTCTTTGATAAATTGTACTTTGATATTCCCTTCATTGACCAGTTGACCACATTTAACGGCAATCCATTCTGAAGCTTCTACAGATGTACTTTCGTATTCCATGTCAAGACGTAACGCCTCTTCATTCTGTTTTTCAACATCTCCTGTTTCAGACTTTATCGTGGAAGCATACAATGCCGCTCCGACAGACACTGCCGTCATCGGATTGATACTTGTATCAACCATCGCCCCAAGCCGTTCTTTCAACATTTCTCTTATAAGAGGACTGTATGTCGGACCACCAACCAACAATATGCTGTGGAGGTCTTTTCCGCTCAAATTGTTACGTTCCAGCAAAGCGAGGCATATGTCTATTGCCTTTTGTGCCAGCGGAGCCATACATGCAAATACATCATTGCGGCTTAGAGTTAAATCGAGTTCCATCTCTTCACCGTCTTCATCGTTTCCAAGCTCTCCCAAATTGGAGAGTATGTCAATCTTGTCATTAAACGACACACTGTTTTTTATCTCTTCAGCGAAAGGTTTCATAGCCTCACGCAACACCTGATGCTTTCTTTCATCAGCTATTGTAGCATCCAAAGCATACTCTTTCTGTAAGTAAGGAATCAATAACGTATCAACGATAGCGTAATCCATATTTTTGCCTCCAAGGTAATTGTCACCTTCTGTGTCAAACACCTGAATGACACCCTCGTCAGAGCGAATAAGGGCAGCATCAAAAGTTCCACCACCAAAGTCAAAGACCAACCAATAGCCATCCTTACTCTCTGCATTAAAGCCGTAGGCAATAGCTGCAGCTATTGGCTCTTGAATTAGTTCACAATGGGTAATGCCAGCTAACTCTGCCGCTTTCATAGTTGCAGTTTTCTGGTTAACAGTAAACTTGGCAGGAACTGTTACTACAGCCTCATTCACAGCCGTTCCGTCACCTACATAAGACTTCAAGCGTTTCAATACCTCTGCTGACAAATCTTCAGACATATAGTCAGCATCCATATTTGAACTATGATATGTTGTGTCAGTACCCATTGTGCGCTTGAACTCAACGAACGAATTTGCAGAAGCAGTATTCCATGTAAGTGTGGCTCTTTTTCGTTCACTTTGCATATTGCGATAGGCTGCCGCACCAACCACAATGTTCTTCTTTTTGTTGAATGACACACATGACGGCATAGTATCATCTGTAACCTCTATCTTTTGTATAACAGGCTTTCCATTAACAATACGGCATATACTCGAATTGGTTGTTCCAAGATCAATGCCAAATTCCATTCTATTTTGTCCCATAGCAATTCCTTTTTATAAGCTTTGGGCAACTATGATATTTGCTTTCTGTATCATAACACCCTTATAATTAACTTGCGGACGATTTACCGTCTTTATATATTGTTCTCCTTGCTTCAAGCTGTCGTCAGTTACGAAATCCACGTCAGCAATTATTCCCATATTATATGGTTTGCCTGTCATTTCCACTATTTCGAACCCACAACTTGCCATATACGCCCTCATACGCTTTATGCTCCGTTGAAGTTGTGAATAGCCCTTAGTGGCAGAATCCATGCGAAGCATATTGGTTTCCATACGATTTATCTCTGTTGCCATCTGCAATATAAGATTAATTATTTGTTTGTCCATCTTATCTTTTTTCATTTGTTACAAAAAAGACAATTCCTGCAATTGCAATCCATACCAATATTACAAAGATAGTGTTGCTAGAAATAATGTCTAACAATATTAATAATGTAAGCCAAATAGGTAGACTCATAATAAGAGCCATTCCTGTATTTATGGCACATTTCATAAGAAAAGTATCAACCGTGTTTATTAATTTACCATCGCAAAATATTGAGAAAACTCCCCATAAAATACATCTTATAGGAAACCAAACAAATAACCCCATTCCAATGATACCTCCTCCGATCATTCCTCCTGGAACAGCAATTAACAGTGGTGGCTCAAATTTGGCTAAAGCATTGCTTTTCTTTTCAATTTTCTTTTCCATCCTATTTGAACAGTTGAATAGTTTCTTTATGTTGTCAAGTATAGTTGCTGCATACAGAGCTTTACCTGTTATTTCATCTGAATAATTACACCAAAATGACTTGGCAAACATTTTTGTCCAAAATGGAAAGTTACCATCGATTATTCGCATAGCCTCATTAGCCAATTTATCAGACCAACTCTCCATTTGCGCCTTTTCTGTATAAGTTTCTACATAAGAATAATACTTTTCTAACAGAAGGACCTTCTCGCTCAATACATGTAATTCAAAACTATTACCTGCCAGTTCTTTCAGACAACGTTCTATTAAGGAAAGATATAATTGACTTTTTTCTATCCTATGTCCTGTTTCTTCCAACAAGACTGTAAACAGCGTCTCTAATTCTTGCGAAGACATCCGTAATGTTTCACAACCTATACTATCCAACCATTCCTGTGTGCGAGGAAATATTTCGTATGCGAATGTTAATGCTTTTACACAATTTCCTGATAGTAGATTGATTGTTGTCAAGTCTTGCAATAACCACAAAGGCTTTGGAGATTTGTCATCAAGTCTATCATAATAGTTTTCAAAACCACAAGCAATCTCAGAAACAGTTCCATGTTCAAGCAATTCTCTAAGTTCAACTACTTCAGGTTTGAAAAACCATAGAAGCGCATAACTTATCTTGTTGTTTGGCTGTTGCAATGTATTATATGCTGCCTGTATTTGTGCCGTGGTTACATTATGTTGTTTCTCTCCACTTGCCGATACCACCAAATCTTTTACAACTTTCCCAACAGAGGTGAAAGCTGTAAGCCTTGCCTTACTTGCAGCCAATTCTTTGGCAGAACAATCGGCATAAACATTTAATATGTTAAAAGGATTTAGTTCCATCGTTTATATAACCCTTATCTGTGTCGGGAACAACTTCTAAGTTTACATTTTGAGAGTTTATGAGATTATATGGTATAGAAGTAACCAAACACTATCAAAAAATAGAGCATCTTTAAACTATATTTCTGGAAGCTTATTTTAAGCACAGAACCAATAGGCGTAAAATAGCAAAGATTGCAAAAGGCCATTTTATCAAACCAAGAAACATGCACAAGATTTCTCTCCATGCCATTCTTTCCCCTCCCAAGATTCTATATCCTCCATTTTCTTTGATAACACGGCAACAACCTAAAGGTAATATAGGTATGAAGAATAAGCAAAACACATGATAAGTGACATAAGTTTTATAATCACCAACCAAAGCCTCTCGGTACTTACCATAGAAAGAGAAACCTATTCCATTTATTCGCATTAGCGAAAGTCCTTTTCCATCATTGCCATTTAGGGAATATTGCATATTTCTTTCCCAAGTTTTATTCAGATGTTTGTGAAACTTGTTATAAACAACAAATAGCCCTAAGGTTGTAATCCACAATAAAACAACTATGTAAGTTTCTGTCATGTAATAATCCCTAAATTCGTGTCGGGCGCAACTTTCAATTTATCTTTGTGGCAATCTTCGAGAATCAAAAATTTTGAACATCAAAAGCATCTTTTATCGGTTGTACATTGGTATAATCACAAAATTCTATTTGCGGCTCTGAATATTCTGGATAGTCAAAATCAGCAATAGAAACAGATGCTTCCTTACAAGTTAGTAGTTCTTCCTCAATCTTGCCATTCTTCATTATTAACTTGCAACTATAATATGTTCCACTTTGGGCTTCTACCATTATCAAATACCTCGAACCTTGTTGAAAATCTCGATGCCCTGCTGTAGTTCTATAAATCTTATGCACTCGCCCCTCTTTTATAGTATATACATCCAGTTTGAAGTCTGCCTCACAATGTCCTGACTTGACAAATAACTCAGGCATACCATCAGCGTTCATATCGGAAAGGAAATATTCACAACACCCACGTCTTTCTTTGTCGGCTATCTTATCAAAACATTTTTCCAACTGCTGTATATATAGTTGGACATTCGTGTTGTTCTTTTGTCGCACCTTTTTCAGGTTGCTATGCTTCAAGCAGTTTCCGTTCCAATCAAAGACGGAAATAACATTGTATCTCCCTCCTTTTTTGTGATAAACGTAAGATTGACCTACAGGTAAATCCTCTTCAGAAGACATTCCGTAAATTCCTGCATTACAAGGTAACTGAATTGTTGGTAGTCCTTTAGTCAAACTGATAATGTACGTGTAACAATTCCTGTCGTTGTAACCTTCCACTAATATTTTGTCCTCTTCTGTGTTGATATGCACAGAGTTTATTGTTGGGATAGATGTCAATGAAACCTTTTTTGCCTTATCTCCATACCCGAGACATTCATATTTTCCATTAGGATTTGTTGTCAACACTTTCACTATTTTGCCACTTATAGGTCTATAAATCCATAGTGTTACAGCATCCATTCCGTTATCATAGATACTGTCAACATTCGTAAACACAATAAGATTTTGCCCCTCTGCTGTAACTTGTGCTGTTTGTGGTAGATGTAGGGATTGTGGCAGCGTGAGTTTAATATTATTGTGTCTTGAAAGAATAGATGCATGAGCTGCTATAGCTATGATAGTAATAAAAACAAAAATAAACTTTTTCATTGTAGATACATTTTTCCTATTCTGACTTTGTTGTGACTAAATCTATCATTCCCTCTATATAGAATCTTTGTAAGAGCTCAAAAACGTCATGTTCTGCAGTACTTGACTCAACGTCATATTCTTGAAGAATTAGATTCACCATCTCTTTGGGCTTAAAATATTGCCCTGTATTTATCCATAAATATTCTGCTGTCTCATTAAGTTCTTTAATTCCTGTCAGGTTGGTAGTGTACAAAAAACATTTTCCACTTTTTTTTACCAATCTTGAATTTTGCTTTTTTATGAATAATGTGTTTGTAGCAATATTTATTTTTTTACGATTAGATATAGACGATTCGTTATGATGTTCTACGGAGATACATTTTGCAATAATATTTGAAACGAAACAATACTCATATCCTTGATTTGCATCACCTTTCAAAAAAACAGAGTCTCTTGATAATTGCACAATTCTATGAAGCACAAATCTTTTGTCAAATACTTTTGCAAGAACGACATCGCCAATTTTATAATCATTCAGTTTCTTTAAGCATACTTTTTCACCATCCTTTATAGTTGGCTCCATGCTTTTACCTTTTGCAAAAAACGTTACCGTATTGCCTTCATTAAGAATAGGAATAACTAAATCATTAAAAAACACGTCATTTCCTATTGTGATATTTTTCTGTGCAAATACCCAAATATCACTATAACAGAATAAAATAATTATGGAGCAATATCTCAAAAAACAATATTTTCTCATAACATTATTGTCATTTATTCCACAAAACTTGATACACATTCTTTCCGTCACACTTCAGCAACATTAAAAGCATGAAGAAAATAATCTTGCCGATACTTGTCCATACTCCCTTAAAAGCCATACTTCTTGCGACAGAATACATAGTTCCGTAGTCATCAACGTTAATATTACAGTACTGAACGTATGCTAATACGGCATTTATTAAGCATCCCACAATTAATAAATAGAACCCGACTTTCTCTGCTTTCAATAGCAAATAGAATCCTGCAATTGCAATACATACAGCACAAGTGCTTCCAAAAGCATAAATATCAAAGCCGTTGTCTCCCTTAATGAGGTTAATTAGACTCATAATCAATCCTACGCCTGAAAATGCAATATTAAGCCACAGGATAGCATTGAACCACGAATTCAAACCATTTCCATTCTTCAGTTCCATATTATTCTCCCTATATTCGTGTCGGGCGCAACTTTTAGTTTTTTGTTTTCTATATGCCTAATGACTACCAAGTCTATTCATTTCCGACAAGACCATCATATATGTTGTTACAATTAAGGCTATATTGGAAATTATGACAACCAAAATTTCTATTTTTACATTGGTTATGACACCTCCTTTTTCAAGGAGCGACAAAGCTGACTTACCTCTCTTCCTTATTAATAGCGGCAAAATGAGACTCACCAATACTATTAGGCATATTACTAAGCAGATGATAAACGAACCTGTAAAATCATGCCAATAATCGCTGCCTGTAATTCCTTCCACAGAATCACTTGCCGTTGTGAAGAATGGAAGAAAGAATATCAATATGGAATATAATGTCGTAAGCCCATACGCCAAGGCGATTTTCTTATTTCTAAGAATAAATCCATAGGCTGCTAATAAAGCTATGATTACATTTATTTCAAGAATTGAATAGTATACAAAAGAAGATTTTTGTCCATCCATACATATCATTATAGGAACTGTTGTAATACAACAAAGTCCCATGATTATTGGAACGCATAACAATAAAACCAGTAATACATTACAAATTACGCTACGCTTTGCGAAGTTTCCTGATATAAACTGTTTCATTAGAATCTCCCTTAGTTCGTGTCGGGACCAACTTTTAAGTTTCTTATTATTGATTTGCCCTTACTGTTCTCTCCAAGAATCTAACCGCAAAGTCTAATGACTTGATGATGTGCGGCACGATGTCCTTGGCAGATTCTAGGTCTGTAATTTTGTGGTCGTAATCTAAAGACACTTTAGCATCATCTTCTTCAGACAAAAGGGCCTTGATGAACTTCACATTCCTGTTCGTGTCATTTACAACTTCCTTTAGCAAATCCTTATCTTGCGAAGAAAGTCCTGCTACAAAAGGAATGTAGAATCGTATCAGGCTTTCGTCTTTACCAACTACATAGAAATACACCTGTCCGTTGTACTTGAAATGCCAACCCAAAGAAGGCATCGATATCGTTTGACCACACATTCGGCGAATCTCGTTTACTATTTCTTCCTGTTTCATATTCACAATAGTTTTGTTTTACTATTTATGATAGAAGAGGGAGAAAAGTAACCATTTCCATCAGTCCAACATCACAAACGCAGCCCAATGGAATGGATCGGGATGCTTCTTTCTGATGATTTCTTTGGCTTCCTCGAAAGCCTTGCGCTTGTTCCATGCATTATGGGTGTCCGCAAGCCGTTCATAGAATGTGACCATAAACTCGGAAGTTATTTTGTCGCTCACGTTCCACAAAGACATGACGATTGTTCCAACTCCTGCTTTTTTAAAAGCACGTTGCAATCCATATAATCCTTCAGATGTAGCCTTGCCTTGTCCCGTCTGACATGCAGACAATACCACCATATCCGTATTGCTCAAATCCAAACGTGCTATATCATTAGCTGAAAGTATTCCACCAAGTACACCTTTAGGTAAGGGTTTACCTAACCAAGCAGCATTACCACCAGACAGAACAAGTCCTGAAAGAGACATAGCATCTGTATAGCCTTTGAGATAATCTACATTCTCCGCTCTATTTGGAGTGTAGTAAAATCCATGAGTGGCAAGATGAAGCAATTTAGGCGATTTGCCGTGCATATTTAGGAAAGACTCTTCTGTGCCGTTTTTGCCCATATACGAAGAGACTTGCCATTTATTTCTTTTCAACAAGTCTTCTATCTTCAAGATTTCTTCTTTTGTTCCTTGTAGATTATGAAATACGGAATCACCTCGAGCAATTTCACCACGCAAGGCAAGCAAATTCGACAAATCATATTTCTTGGACTCTTCTGCCATTGCTGTTGTCTCCAAGTCATATTGCAAACCGCCATATAATACCGCAGTATTAGCCTTGTTACTATTACTCTTTGATTTCATCTTCACCAATTCACGGGCAGAAGACAACCGTACAAAGTTATAATGATTACCCAACAGTGTACCATCTGCCAAAGGTAACGATTCTAAGGAAACCTGAAAAAGTACTTGCGAAGGGACATAATATATTGTTGATCCTTTTGGTATGTGATTTTTCAAAGGTTGCCAAATTAGTTGTATAACTTCTTCAGAATAGTCTGTATCATAAAACAAATCTGGTCTGGTAATACCAAGTGAGGATATTTGCTTTTCGGCAAACAATGGTATCAAATGAGGATATTCATGCTCCTTATTAATAATAAAGGCTGCATATCTCCTGCCTTCCGAATCTGATACAAAATCAGTTAAATCAACTAAAAACTCATTTTTACATAGATTTGATTTCACAGAGAGATAATCAATGTCCATAAAGGTTGTGAGGAAGCCATATTTGCGATACTTTGCAAATATGTTTTTATTTCTAATGCTTAATTGTGCTGTTACACTCATTATGCTATCAGCATACAAATTGTAATCTTTTTCCATTTCTTTTAATTGCATCTGCATTGAGGATAACACCGTGTATTCATGCAAAAGTTCTTTATCCTTTGTCGCTTTTATAAATTCATAGGTGGAACGTTCTGAATCTAAAAGGAATGATTTTGATAATATCAACGCATCATAACATGATTGTGTAAATTGAGACTCATATTCTTTTGCTTTAATAGCAAATGGAGCCATATTCACAAATAAATCAGAAACTTTCGACCATAGTCCCTTGCGCTCTAATGGTGTAAGATACCCCATACGCTGTTTCATGAATTCTTTTATTTTTTCTACAGCAGATACATACAGCCTTTCGCCATTTACGATATTTCCTGCAAATCCATATGCATTTGCCAAATGACCAAGTGCCTGAATATATTCCAAATTATCTTCTCCATACTTCTTCTTTAATGCTGTGGCATATTGTTCATATAATATTTTGGACTTTTCATAATTCTCTAATTTATGTTCCATGCCAGCCATTAATGGTAGTAGACGTATCCTGTCTCCGTCTGCTTTTGAGTATTTGGTAGATAAAATAGTGTCCGCTTCCTGGTAATCTAATAGAGCCTTGTTATATTCGCCAAATGTTGAATGACAAAGCCCACGTACTATATATAACTGCTGTTTTTCTCGTGGCTCTTGTATCATGTTCAAACTAAAGAACAAAGAATCGAGAGCTTTTTTACAATTGTCAGAATCTTTCATTTGCCTATAGCTATAGGCAATAGCTCTATATGGCATATAATAATTAGCATCATTTTTCAATGTGTGATTTTGAAATGTTTTTTTGCATAATTCGGCAAATTTCAAAGCCTCTTGTGGCTTATTCATTAAGTTATACAACTCCCTAAGTTTAAGATACGATGTGTATGGGTATCCATCTAATTTAATGTAAGTATGTGTTTGTAATAATTCAACATTTTTCTTATACCATAATTCCGCAACCTCGTATTCTCCGTTATTAATGGCATCGTCTCCTTTATAGGTGTTATATTCAATTATTAGTTTTGTATCTGTTGTGTTATTAATAAGAGAATCCATTCGAAGAGATATTTCTTCTTGTTTGCTCATGTCGCCCAATTTAAAATATAATTGATAAAGATCATTGTATATAGACATTAGCGTAGACATTTCATTGGATTGATTTGCCAATTCTTTAGCTTTTTCAAAAAAAGAAATTGCTTCATTTGTTTCATAAAGATGCATTTTCATCGCAGCCATATTTCGCAAGGCTGAAATTGCATTGGGGTAGTCTTTGATTTTGTAGTATTCCTTATAAGCAGTTTCCATACATGGAAAAGCATTGCCATAATCATGTTTACTCTGATAAAAAGCTCCTTCAAAATACCAAGTTAAAGGTATTTTGGGTTCTATATAGGCCGAAAATCTTTCATTCGCGCAAAAAAGTATTTCTTTGAATATTTTCCTTGCTTCTGCGTATTTTGCTATCGAATGATCTAAAAGGTTTCCTGCATACATATATCCATTTAAGACAAACCAATAGTCAATGTCTTTTTTTTCTAAATTGGTGAGTTTTCTTTTTAGCAATTGTTTTGCCAATAAATAACCTTCTTTGTAGCGTCCCAAGGTTTCATAACACATACAAGCCATCGTCTGACTGCACACATATACTTGATGCTCAACCTCATTTCGCTGCTGTTCTGTATTTCTTCCGACAAGGAGAAAGGCATCCAGTGCTTCTGCGGTCTTCTTGGCATTATTCAATACAAAAGCTTCATTCATTTTAGCCGTGACTTCCGCCTCGGTCAATGTCTGCGCTTGCATCTGCAAACCACAACAGAATAGAACTAACGACAATAGCAATGCGTTATTCATGATGCAATGATATGGTATCTGTTGATATTGAGTCATTGTTAATACTATCTGTTGGTACGGTCATATCAAACACATCGTTTTCATTGCCACGCACATTGTCAGTAGGGGAGTTTTCTACAAACAGCGGATTGATGGCAAAGAAACCGATAACCAATACGGCAGCTATGCTTGAAATCCAAAGCCAAGTCTTTCTGTGATGGTGAGACTTCATTTCCTTTTGAAACTCAGTCATGGCTTTCAGCTTCTCTCCACGGCTCACCATCGCCTGTTTAACATTCTTCGTAAACTCATATTGCTCCTTTTTCTCAGCATCCTCTTCTATCTCTTTCAGAAACTGTGCCTTGTCTTCCTCCGACATTTTGTCACCATGAAGCAAGTATTCATCTATTCTATCTTGAAATTTATTGTCCATACCTATCTGCAGTTTTATGAGTTCAAATAATTGCAATAAATGTTTTTTGCCGAATTGCGCAATGATTCCATACACTTATGCTTTTTGGTTTTGAGCGCATTCTTGGAGCCTATAGTCGGTATCTCAAACAGGATAGTATCCAAGTCCTTCTCCTCATAGTAGAACTTGCTCAATATCTCACAGCACCGCTCCGACATATGTGATATGACATCAGCAATGATGTCAAGCATCTTGTTGTCCTCCGAATCATATAGCATATTGATGTATTGCTGCGCATCAAATCCTTCATTCTTTATTTTTCGTCCCATTTCTGTTTCAGGGTCAGCACAGGTTGGATGTTCTCTTACCCATTCCAAATACTTGATACGAGCAATCCCCATAAAATAGGTGAGGATGCTGCCGCTCAAAGGCTCATTGTTCTTGCCCATCACTCTGCCGTCGCTCACGTAAATCTTCCTGCGCTCTATATTTTCCCACATCGCAATGAATGTGTTTTGGAAAATTTCCGTGGCTGATTCCTCGTCAGCGAAGAACACGCCACGGTAGTTTGCCCAAAAGTACTTCGAGCAATAAGCATACAGTTCCGACTGTATTTTTCTATTCTTATCGTACATTCCAGCAATAAGCCGAGCTTCTTTCTCTTGTTGTGGTGTACGCATTAGTATTGTCTTTGCCATATTATCTACTCAGTATGTCTGTTATATTGTATTTATTGATGTCCTCGCCAGTCATTTCAGGCTGTTGTGGTCTGCTAGTGGTATTGCGGTTGACGAACTTTCTGATTCGTCTCATAAACTCGTCGTTGTTTACTTTATCACTATTCTTCAGTTCTTTCCACAATGCGTAAGTCAGTTTACCAACAGCAGGACTTTTCATTTCGACATTCACTTGGTCGCTTTTGCAAGCACTGATGGTGATCCATCGTTCCGCCAATGGCTTTGCCTTAGTATTAATGATATTCTCTTTGCCATTGTCACCCATAAAAAACGATTTAATCGCCTCAAAGGTTTCATATAAGCCGCGAGCATTTTGGCTGTCAACCACCAACGTATCTTCCACGCCTCGTACTATTTCATCATCTTCTCCACGAGTGCCGTCACCACTATGGCAAGCATCTATCACCACAAGGAGTTTTCCTTTTGCACCAATCTTATTACGGATGGCATTGAGGTAAACATTCAGTTCATCGTCCGTCAGATGTCTTTCACCATGATACGTAGTACTTGCTTTCCGACAAGCATCATACGGAATCCAACATTCATCCAGTCCGTCTCTCTCGTCATTATGCACATCCGTCATCTGTTGTCCATGTCCAGAATAATGGATATATACCACATCGCCATGTTTGCATGACGCCGTCATTCTTTTGAATGCCCTAACAATGCCAACCTTTGTTGCCTGCCGATTTACCAATGTCGTGACAGATTTGAAACCTGCATTTTTCAGCATCGCTTGAACAAACGGCACATCCTTGTCGCCATTGATTTTGTTCCAAGCCTTATCCTGCTGTTCGCCTAACCCTATAACCAAAGCTCTCTTTGTCTGTGCGGAGACAGACAAAGAGAGCAATAGGAGAATATATGTGATTATTTTTATCCTCATTCTATTAAACCACCAATAATGCCAAGGAAGAGATTGACTAAACAACCACTTCCTTCACCTTTTTGCACTTCTATTGAGAACTTGCCGAGACTATATATTATTATATGCATCTTCATGCATCTGATTTATAAGTTTTTTACTTTGATATATCAGACAACCATGATTACCCTCTTCTATTTTATAACCTATACTCAATACTACAATGCCATCATCAAAATAACATAGTTTACGGTTTTGATTATCACTTGTCATTTTGCCCTCAATTTCGCTATACTTTGTTTTAACATTTTCAAGGTTTCGATTGTATAAATCGACAACATCTTCATTGTCTGAGAGAAGTCCAAAACCTACTAAAGCCAATGTATCTTTATAGAATTCAAATTGACATAAATTCCACCGTTCTCCTGCAAATGTTACATTTTCAATATAATAACAATTATTCTCCTTATCATATTGAATTTTATATCCCAACTGCTTGAGATTATCCAATACCTGCTTCTTTGTTGTCACTCCAAGCTTGCATCCATAGAACGACGATCTAATTTGTGCATTAGCGCACAAAAACAAAGAGAAAGCAATAAACAACAACACTAATCGTTTCATTTTTTTACCCTTTATTCGTGTCGGGCACAACTTCTATCATTATTAATTCGATGCTTCACTTAGCTGTCGCTCAAGTTCAGCAATCCTCTGTTTCTGTTCAATAATCATACGGTCATACTGAGGACGGAGAGTCACGCTGGTACACATTTCTCTATCATATTCCATACCCTCCAAAGTCTCATAAGCTTTCTTTAGCTCATATTGAAGATCGGAGAAACTCTTTCTTTCACCACCTCCATAAGATGATCCTCCGCCACCCATCATATCCTCAACCTGCCTCTTCGCCTCCATTATCTGCTGGGCGGTCTCAGTTGTTACAATTCCATTTCCACCACATCCTGTACAAGTTTGTTTTGGAGCCATGACATCGCCCGGCATAAGTTCAAACACACCTGTTTCTCCACACATCGGACACTGTGCTTGTTGTGAATTCTCGGAGTCGTCGGCTTAATCAGCAGATTCCTCTGTAAAGCCCTGACTCGGCATATAACGACAACTTTGTGAAGAATCATTACAGGATATACAACCAATGATTCCCAACAATACAATAATATACTTCTTCATTGTCTCATACGCTATTCGTGTCGCGCACACCATCTATAGTTTTATTGTTAAAATGTGATGACGGATATAAAAGTAACCAGTTGAAATTGAGTATAAACACAAAATAAGTGAACAGTCTTACTATACGATGGTCACGAGACATGACGATGAACACATCCCCGTCGGACGGCTCTCGATTGAGTTGTTTATCATTTGTAGAATATATTACGTGAACAGAACTGTTCAATGGAGATGCCTAGGGCATTACCTCCGTCTGGTACTGGAGATAAGATCAAAATCTTCACTGCTATACATAATCATTTGATCATAGTTCGCAGCAAAGGTAACGAATCTGATTTTTAAGCCCTTATTTAAGTACTTACGATCCAAAACGCTTAGGAAAGTGAACTAAAATTTGTACAACGAACTGGACACCTAGTTATTTGTTATTGAACAGTGCAAAAATGTCATGCGGTAGGGCGTCTTTTATTATCTTTTGGTATTCTTTGTCAGCGAATAGTTCATGAAAAAATCCATAAGATTTTAAAATATTTCCATATTCACTTGGACTTGCATTATGATAATCGAAAAGACTAATCATATAGCAAAACAGTACATCGCGACTAAGACTGCGGCTCAGAATTCCAATGTATTCTTGCTTCACATCCTTTGGCTGGTTGGAATGATGGACAAACTCTATTGCATTATATATGACTCCAAAGCATAACTGAAACTCAGCGTTGTACGCCAGTCTATTGCAAAATACCTCCCAGTATTTTCTTAGGCCTCGTGTTGAAAGCCCTTGAATCTCTTGGCTTTCAATAATTCCATGTACAAACGTTTTGAATGTCGACATATCCCATGTGTCATAACCGTACAAATCACATTTTGGTACTTTGTCCCCTGAGAGCAGTTCTTTTATAATCTGTTGCTCTTTCTTTTGTCCGTCACTTCCTTTGTACCTGTAGAAGATTGTCTTCTTGGAAAGTCTCTCGTCAAACACCGTCTCTCTTATACTTGCGAGACGTTGTGAGAAATATTGATCAAACGTTGCACGTTCTGCGTTCCTTTTTGCTTGATTTAAAGCATAATATGCCACCACCGCAGCAGTCAATGTACCAATGGCTGTCAAAATGTTCCATAGATTGTTTCCGAATTCATAAGATAGCCAAGCGAATACAGCCTTATAGTTGGCCGCAGCAAATGCCACAGCAACCAATACCAACACGCATATACAGTGTTTCCAGATAAACTCTTTTAATATAGAACAAGGATTTGTCATTTTATTCAATTATAGTAGTTCTACCACCTTTTTCCTGCTATGATTTTGCCATCATACATTAGAATTACATAGTAATAGTCTGAGGTATTTAATTTAGAGCTGAATCTCAAAGATTTATGACCACCATCTGCATAATATGTCAGTGTGTGACTATTTGAGATTATATAACCATTCCGTTCGTTAATTGCCTTGAGGGTGAATGTCAGTTCCTTTTCTTCCTGTGAATCGTAATCAAAAGAAAACTCTTCACTGTTGACTTCTATTTCTGATATGGCTATAGGATATTGGCTAGTTAGATCGGAAATCTTTTTGTTTAACTTATCATTCTCTGCCTTTTCGTTTTGCAAGGAAGTGTTAAGCTCGCTGATTTTACTTTCATTTTGTTTGATTGTGCTCTTGTTTTTAGATATAGTCGCATTTCTTTCTTCAATTGTATTACGAGCGGAAGAAAGTTCTCCTCTTGTATTTGTTAGTGTATCGTGTAGAAAGAATAATCCGACACCACATCCAATAACTACAAGAATCAGAAATACGACATTTTTAAATTGTTTTTTCTGGCGATTGATTTTTTTATTCAAAGCATAGAGCCGCTCATTCTCTTTCTTTAGTTTCTGATTTTCATTATTAACTCTATTTAATGTGCTGCGATAGCTGTCAATACGGATTGTATCAAAATCTTCTGATTTGTATATATAGGTGAATCCATATGTATAACTCGCATTAATCATTTTTTGCTTATCGGCTGTAACATCAAATTCTTTTGTAGAGTTTTTTGAAACAGAATAGTCACTTGTAGGCAAAATATGCTCATTGCCTAAATCCACAAATGAATTTAGCAACTCATTTAAAATACCGTCAAGATCTTCTTTTTGTGAAGAGAGTTTCTTCCCTGTTATGACTATATCTCCACTTTCAGAGTATTTTATAGCGACTCCATCTTTTAACATTTTGTCAACTGTTGTCTCAAAGAGAGAAAATAGTTTCTTAAGAGCAGATATATAATAACCCGTTACAAGAACTGACAATCCTATATATTTGTTATTTGCAATTTTGCGTATGTAACAATATTGCATTAAGTCATCATCTCGATGGATGACGACCTGTGTTGATGCTTTGCAATTTGTGGCTATTTCCTGATAAACGAGAGAAGAATTGTCCTCTGGATATTGATTATACCCAGAAAACAATTCTCCAAATACATATGCACTACAGTTCATTTTTTGTAGAAATTGATTGTCTTGCTTACATTATCTACTTCAACGGATGCCAATTCGTTTAAGACTTCATTACCTAACAGAATTGGCGCAATTTGATTGAGAGCAACAGTGGCAGTCTTGTTATGAAGGACAATCTCGTTTTCACCACTACCAATGCAAATCTCTTTTATGTTAATCGTACCATTTTGGACAATGGAACCATCTGCAATACAGCTATAACTGACTCCAAGAACATCTTCATCTGTTAATTTTCCATTTTTTGCAAGTGTTTGTACTTCATTCAATGAGAGATGTAAGCCAGATGCGCCTGTATCATAAATCATATCCATTGTAACACCATTTAATTTTACAGGTATGATTTTAACACCTCCAGTTTCCTCATAAGGAATACTAATCATGGATGTGTTAACCATATCCAATTGATACGGTGGTTTGTTGTTTTTATTGCTACAAGATGCTAACACAAGTATGCACATTGCAATCAATAGATATATGCCTTGTTTCATGTTACTTAATTTTTATTGTTCTCGATATTATTTTTTTCCCATTTACAACATATGAAATCTCAACATTTGTGTTACGTGTTGCTCTCTGATCAACAGTAAAAGTGTTTTGAGTAATGTTTATGCCTGGAATATTAGTGGGGCCTGTACTACTTTCCCAATCCCCTCTTGTGTCATTTATAGTAATACTTTTATTATTGCTTATTTTTCGTTTTATGGATAATAAATATTCTTTGCCTTTTTCTGCACCTTTTTTCTCATCGAATCCTGCGATATCAATATGGTCAGTTTCGAGAGCTTTATCAGAATTATTGTGTGAGGCTTCTGGATCTTCCTTGGTATCTTCTGGAGAGGCTACTGTAGAGACAACTGATGCTGAATCGCCTTCAGTAACACTCGTTTCTTCTGTTACAGCAATACTATTCAACTTTTTCATAGTATCTTTGACATTGCTGCGAAGAGAGTAAAAAGCAAATACAGAAAAAGCAGAAACACAAAGCAATAATATAATAATTGCGCCTTGAATCCATAAATGTTCCTTATTTGTAGTCCGAGGTTGCGTATTTGACGAGCGGACTTCTTTACGAACGTCATTAGCTTCATCGCGAAATCGTCTCGCCATAAGGCGAGATAATTTTTGGAATGGAACTTCCATTAAATCTATCTCGTCAGAGGCCTTTCTTATTTTTTCATCAAGAATTCCCTTAGCTTCGTTGCTTTGCTTGAGCTTTTCTTTGAGCTCTTGAAGTTCTTTCTCGTAACGCTGCTTAAACGAGCTAGTACTATCAGACAATTGCTTCCTTAGACTTTTGATTTCTTCTGACAGCTCAGAAATTTGCTGTACCAAAGCCTCTTTGTCTTTTTTTAGAGAGATGTTCTGTTGCACTAGAGGTTCTTGCTTACTAAGTAGTTGGTTTAACTTATCAAGAGTAGCCCCATACTCAGGAGACACTAAGACTCTACCGCACTTCATTGCTTCCTGAAATGCGGGACTATCAACTTCCTGTAATGAATAATCAACATTCGATTTACGTCTATAATCTCCTTCTAATGGCTTAAAGTGAAGGCTGTCTAAATTATTCTTGATGATGGTGTCTACACAATCATAAATTGTACGCCCTTTGTACATGCATGATGCTATTTCCCGAACTAAGAATAACTCACCATGTGAATCTGATGTTATAAGACTGCCTGTGCAGACTTGCTTATATATGGTGTCCAGAATATCATACAATATCTTTACATTTATACAATATTCTCCCTTAAAAGAGATTGTAATAGCACAATAAGAGCCAGGTCTACCTTCGACATTTCTTACATCCTTTTTATGTAGATATGTATAGAAGGACTCATTATTAAGAACATCTATTTGTAGAATGTCCTGAACAGAAATATTGTCGTCATGGTTATAGAAACTGTTGATGTATTCCAAGTCTTTGTCAGAGCCGCATACATCATGTCCTACAGGAACACCATGGATATATAGTTCAAATTGTCTCATGTCTTATCCTCTAATACATTTTTCTATTGTCGTCCAAAGTAAAGCAGGGTACATCGGCTCGCTTTCCGTATACTTCAAAGTCTTATCTTCATAATATCCAGTACAGAAAGGTACGTACTTGTAATTATACTTTCTCCACAAGCTTGTAAAGAAGTTCTTGTTCTCGAACAATCTTGCAAGACCATCGTACTCTTCGTTCATGAGACGCTCTGCATAGCTAACAGACAGATGACCATCAATGAAGACCTCTTCCTTTTGATCAACCTTATTGTGAAGAATGATAAACCGGTCGGTGTCACGTACTAGTTGAGCTTTGCAGTTTGCAATACGTCTGATATAAGATTTCTTTACATTATTGTTCACATTCCAATCTGCCTCAGTAATGAATACCCAAATCTTACGATTTCGAAGATTGCGTATAATCTTAGTCATATATGGAGGGAAGTCTTTCGCACCAATATTCTTTGGGTCGAAATAGTGTTCTCCTGGAGCCTCCAAAAACTGGCAAATGGTTCTGGTGCCTTTAATCACTTTAACTAGCAAGAAATCTTTATAAGGAGTACCAGGCAGGGCAGACTTGGTATCTAAGTTTGCCATAAATTCATCACACTTCTCTTTATATTTACTGTCTGACTTGAAGTTCTTGTCTGTCTTGATAATGAATCCCTTGTCACGCAAATACCGTGAAAGACGCACTAACGTCATAGATTTTCCGCTGCTCATAGGACCAAACAGCAACACAATAGGCGACGATTTGTCAGAAATTGTAATATCATCCTCGTCTATATCCTCAGTAGTTGTTGCATTAGGCTCTGAAGTTGATTCGTCAGAATTTGTAATATCATCCTCGTCTATGTCCTCAGTAGCTGTTGCAATAGGCTCTGAAGTTGTTTCAGTTGTGGCGACATCATCCTTTTTTGACGCAGAGGATACTACTTTCTGTTCGGTGTCATCCAAACTGAGGTTTACTTTTGTTTTATCCATATTTGTAAATTTGTTAGTTTATACCAGAGTAGTTGTTATTCTTTTTTAAAGCTATATCAAAGAAGATAAAGGCTGCAATGTCAACCAGAATGGACAGTATTACATAATACCAGAAGCTTGCAGGGTACTTTCCACTGAGAAAATCTACAAAGAATACGTCTATAACTGAAGCTAATCGTTTAGTTCGAGTCTCTGCATTCTCTTTCGTGTAAACCACATAATCATCAGATTGACTATCGAAGTCTACAAATAATTTATTAGTAGCCACAATATTATATCCATCTTTCAGTTCCTTTTCACATTGTTTTATCTCTGATTCTGACAAATCTCCTGTTGAGATATGGTCTTGAATGGAGTCATTCAAAGCGGCCAATCTTCTTTTCTGATTTCTTGCAGCTTCAACTGATTGTGAACTGATAGTATGAGTCTTCAACGCATCTGACAGTGCTTTATCAATTTCGACTTGATAGCTATTAAGAATTGTTACATCTGTAGAATTATATCGTTGATCTTGCTTCAAACTAGACTTTAAAATCTGATTGATGTTCTTAAGATGATCAGCAATTTTAAGGCCATTGCCTCTTTTATAGGGTGGCTCATCACCGTGAAATTGGCGGACAATATGTGTTCGTTCAGCTTCTACTGCATCTTTAATCTGCGTACCTGTAGAATCTAAAATTAAAGTTGACGAAGTCCCTTTCTCAATGATTTGTGTGAGATATTTATTGGTGGTCTCTATGTCTTTTGTTATAACCGAACCAATCTTATCATTATAGAAAAAAGTATGAGTGTTCGTAGGCATACTCATAAGAAGCCAAAAGAAGATGACCAAAAGAAAACCGCCAAAGATTCTCAGGTTGCGATTGTCAACGAATGACCAAGATGAAGCCAATGTAGAGGTTATCAACCAAGTTCCGATTGATGCAACTACAAAGAATGCGATAGTGATACCCCATACAAGAATCTCTGGCCACCCAGCAGGAAGCAGTAGATGGAGAGATTGCTCGGTTGCCCAGCAACTGATGCCAGCAAGGACTATGTAAGCCAGTCCACAACCTAAAACTCTAAATTTTCCCATTGTATTATTAATTTAATTGTTTATTGATTTGCTTATTTATGATTTGGAAATTATGGTTGTAACCATCAAATTCATTTTATTTCTTATTCCGTAACACTATAAATTTTAACTTTTATAATATCCTGGGCAACTTTTGTTGCTCAGATACTTAAAAGGTTTAATTTACAATAGTATTGCGGAATTAAGGTTGTTCTTTTCATATTTGATTACATGTTACATTTTCTCAAAAAACGCACTCTACACGTACGCCGTCTGCCTCTCATACCAGCTACCCTTCTTAAACTTGGGCACTTCCGCTATGATATAAATGTTCCATATACGGTAAGTTATTTGTCTATTAAGCATTTAAGATATTTCACCCTAATTCCATAATTGAAGTTTTGGGTTCCATTAAGGCCTGCATAATTAATGGCTACCAACTGACCCTGTAAGTTTACAACTGGCGAACCACTACTTCCTGGAAGGGCGGGGATTGAGTACATCAATCTTTCATTTGTACGCTGACTGACCGTTCCACTATTAAATTGTGACTTGATGCCTTCTTTAGTCAACGCAAGAGTGGGATCAAGATTGAAACTTGTCATGAAAAGTTTGCTGTTCTTATCCTCACTTATTTTCTTTGTAATATTCTCTTTCCAATTATACGCTTCCAAAGGATCCTCATCTGCAACTTCAAATATATACTTTCCTTCAGGAGTTTTTTTGTCTTTTAGCTGCAAGATAGCCAAATCATGATCAGGATCAATCTTTGTAAGAACGCAACCTACGAAATCTGTAGTTGAGGTAACGATAAAAACAAATATTTTTTCATTGTTATCATTTTAAGTTATAATTATATTTTCTCTAAAAATGCGCTTGGCACGTACGCTGTCACTACCGTTACCAGTTTTTCCACTACTACTGCCACTCTTTGTTGGCCTTGCCATCTTGCCACTCTTCCTACGACTCCCTTGAATGCGCCTTCGGTCACTTTCACCAACTGTCCTTTCTTGAACTTTGGCACTTCTGCTAATGATACGATGGTATTGTCAGCATCGGCAGCACAGATGATCTTCAAACTTTCCATCTGATAGTCTGGAACTATCATAGGAATTTTCTCTATTCTGTGCCCAACGTGGACGTGGCGATAATAAAAGCGGAGAAATGGGAGGTTTACGTTGTCGTAAACGAAAGATTTGAG
>ULNV01015932.1_pt1 | contig 21412 bp, 9 predicted proteins | sample 1952011 | NCBI WGS metagenome assembly ULNV01 (sample SAMEA4835586, study PRJEB28245) | human gut metagenome | biome: gut microbiome; material: fecal sample | place: Denmark | collected 2008
GATTTTTATATGAAGACAATAGGTTCTGATAATCTTATGCCTTCACGTATGCAGTCTTTCCCGCTTGGTGTAGCTCCTAAATATCAGTCCGCTACATATTCTCGCACTCTCCTTCTCAACTGCCTTACTGTTTATTACACCGACCTCTGGCAAGAGATGTGGGATGAAGCCTACAAACAGGAGACTTGGAGCCTTGACGACCCACGTCTAAAACCATTCGATCAACTGCATGAAGACTGGTCGTGGGATATCCCTTTGCGCAACTACTTTGAACGCAGACAGGCATTGGTTGAGATAGACGTGATAGCAGCTATGGCTCTTGGTTTGACATTGGAAGACCTGGAGATGATTTATACCATTCAGTTCCCTGTGCTTCAACAGAACGAGGCTGATACATGGTATGATCAAAAGGGTAATATCGTATTTACCTGCTCAAGTGGCTTAAAAGGCGTGGGACTCGAACGTAAGCGTAATGCCAGGACAGGTATGCTCGGATGGGAAGACATCAGAGGAGAGCAGATAGATGAAAACACCTATGCAGGAACATCACCTACCCATACAAACACCATTGATCCTGCCAAGAGCGAGCTTTACGGTGGTCAGCAAGTTACCTACTATGCTCCATACACCAAGTGTGATCGTATAGCTGACTATCGTAGAGCTTGGGCTCACTTTGAGAAAATATTCAACAAATAGTCGATTAAAATTACGATAATATGTCAAGATTTAAAAATAGAATACAGCTCAAAAAGGCTACGGATGAAGAAATCGAGAATTTCTTCGCCGTAACCACTTTTGAAGGCATATACTCTTCTGAATTGAAGAGCAGGAATAGTGATTTCTACAAAGGTAGTATCTCTGATATTAAGTTGGATGGTCATCCAACTAACCTTGTCATGTCTTACTTGAATGTTCCGTATTCAAGTAATGACATTCCTGAAGGTCCATGTTCTTTCAAATGTAGGATGAATATTGCTGCCTTCAGAGCTGACGAAACCAAGTATATTGTAAATTTGGTAGGATCTTCTCTTCACTCTATTGCATCTCATGCTAAGTCCAATATAGTAATTTCTTCTTCTGATAGCAAGGAGCAGGATTTGTTTGAAATGTGGGGTGTAGATAATTGTCAATGTATAGGATATTATCACTATGATGAGGAAAGTGAGGTCTATGTTGTAGATGATTTGCGCAAGCCTAATTTCGACCACATTCCATATTATCCTGGAGACCGAGAGAAAAAGCCAATTCGCATCACTTATCCATTTGAAATTAAGGGTATTAAGTTGAATGACTATTATCTTTTTACTTGGAAACTGTCTCATAGGAATAAATCCAATCCGTATGAGATTTTCTTGGATTTCAAGACTCAACCAAAATCAATTAACCCGAAATGGTTTATTGATACTCTCTTTGAAGACCGTCATAATGATAAGTCAAAGAATTTCGGCTCTGCGGCAAATTTCCTTGATACACTTAGCAAGCAGTTAAGTGCAAAGGAATCTACATTTGTATATGAACTTCTTCAGAATGCTAATGATTATCCTGTTGAAGGCCACAGTGTAGATGTTGAGTTTCATATAACAGATAACTATCTCTTATTTTTACATTCTGGAGAAAAGTTTAATGTTAGAAATATCTCTGGTATTTGTGGTATTAACGAAAAAGAGAAGGTTGCTAATAAAAAAACGATTGGTTATAAGGGAATCGGTTTCAAAACCGTTTTCCTGAATAATCATTATGTTTATCTGAGAACAGGTGAGTATTCATTTAGGTTCGATGAAGGTGAAACACCTGAAAAAAAGGTAGGCGGCAAGATTAAGCGTCTTGGTGCTCCATTCCAGATTTTACCAATTTGGACAAAACACAATGAGGTTGCACAAGAGGTCAATGAAATCTTTGATAATGCTAAAGATAAATTTCGTGTACAGATTGCACTGCGTCCAGATAACAACAGTCTGCTTCATGTGGGTAAGAATTGTTACGAAAATCTTTTCCGTGATGTCTTCTCAGATTCTAATATAATACTATTCATTCCTAATATAAATTCTGTCCGTGTTTTTATAAACGGTCAGGAAGAACGTACATGTTTCCGTAATAATGAGGAATGGATTGTTGGAGACTACGAGAATGAAATCGAGGATAATTTGAAGCTCTTGATTAATAAGACCATAGAAAAGGGAAATAGTCGAATTCCGGAGAAGTATACTGATTTTGACTACACCAAAGTTTCATTTGCTTGTAAGCACAATGGGGCAATAGTCAAGCCTGTTGAGAATGCAACTTTATACTGCTACCTTCCTACTAATGCTTCTTGGGGCTTCCCATTCCTCATGAATACGGACATGATACCTAAGGGTGACCGAAATGACATTGAAACGGAGGTTAAACTTATTGATGAGAAAGAGACTAACTTTAATGAAGAGCTGGCTGCTATTGCCGGTTCTAAGCTTTTCGCATGGATAAAGGATCTTCTCACTTCAAAAAAGTATCATTTAGGTTCTGTATTCTCTTTGATTCCTGATTTTAAAAAGTGTAAGAAGGAACATGATACTTACTCTTGTTTCATTGAAAAATTTGAGGATTCCTTTGATAACTGTTTAACAACAGATCAGATTGTCCCTGTGCCACAAGGTATAGCCCTTGTAAATCATGTAATTTATGATACCACGGGATTAAGCACTTCTGGCATCATGACTGACGATGAATTCCTTAAGTTCATAGGAAAGGAGGAGTACTATCTTCCATTGCCTATGTTAAGGAAAGATAAGTATTTCAATTCATTCTTGAAACGTTACGCAAATGAAGGACAAACCTTTGACAAAGATTGCCTTTCAGATATTATCTCTAATGACGATTTTAAGGAATGGTTGAAGGATCAGGACAACAATAATAAGTTCTTGAACTTTCTTTTGGATAAAGATTATCTGAAAGATTACTTTGAGGAAGAGATCTTCATAGACGAGGAATGTGGAAAGCTTTTCTCTGCAAATGATTTGTATTATAATATTGATAAGGAATTGAAAGATCTGTCTGCTTTCAGTTCTCATTTATGCTATCTTTCATTCCAAACGCGTGAATTTTTCAAAGATAATACAAAATGGAACGATGTTATTGAAGATCATTTCGCAGATTATGATGCTGAAAGTTTTATAAATGATACATTGTTAAGTGACAACAGGGCTGAGACCGTTCAGGCTCTGAAGGATTGGAATACCTCATTCCATTTTTATAGCTATTTAGCAAAGAATAACATTGTACCAGATGATCTCTGCAGCCTTCCTTTCTTCAATGATGAAGTAGAACCTGTCATTGTTGACGATTTCAATGACAACTTTGTATTCCTTTCATCTTCTGAAGGAAAGAACACCTGTAGCGCATCATGGTTGTCTTCTGTAACGTTCTCATTTGTGTCTCCAAGTTACGATAAGGCTACCCTTGATTATTTCAAAGAGCATGCTGGAGTTTTAACTTATTCTGATGACATTATTGTTAATGACATTATACAGTCTGAGGACTATCATGATGGAATCAATGAATCTCAACAAGAGGACAAGGAAACAAGTGTTGCTTTCGTAAAATTCTGTTATGAGCATGAGTCTTCATTTAGTAGTGGCTCATTACGAGACTATGCGCTCAACTCTTCTGATTGCTATGGTGACGAAGCATTTATTCTTTCCGAAGATCACATCTACTTCCCTTCAGATTGTTTTGATGAATGTTCAAAGAGAGTTTGGCTCAATTACGATTGGATGTACTGTCTTGATTCTGACTACCTCAACATTGCAAGCGATGAGAAGAATGTAAAAGCATTTCTTAATAGGGCTTTCTATGTCGAGGAGCTTGATCCTGAGCGTTTCTATAAGGATGTAGTACGTCCTCATATCAGTTCTATCGTATCAAATACCAGCGGAAGCAACGACATAGATGGAGTAAAGAACTTTGACTTTGTCTCCTACCTTGATGCGAACTACAATTTAGTATTTGAAATAGAGAAGGACGCAGATAAATTTGAGTCCTTCGTATTGGTTGGTGATTCTGATGATGGTGGGTTCTATAATATAGATTCTAATGCTGCTTATGTTTATGCTTATGACATAGAATTGAAAGAAATTCTTGATTCAGAATGGTTCCCTTCTGACACAGTGAACATGTGTACAAGAAAATATGGAGAATCAAAGTCTATATTGGAAATTAAAGCAAAAAAATATGATTTTGCTAATTTCTTCACCGATGTCATAACTAAGGAACTTGACAATATAAATGACACTATATGTTCCAAGGATGCCAGCGTTGCATTCCATACTTTTGTCATAGATCGTCTTAAGGATCTTACCGACAGGCAAAAAGATGTTATGAAGGGGGCAAAGGTTTATCTTTATGGCAATGATGATGCTAGTGACCATTCTGATGGGCATCGTATATTAAGCAAAAGCGCACGAGAGTTGGCATCTATGGGATTGGTTGAATTTGCCGACCTTGACATCATTGATCCAGATTATCACATAGAGGAGAATGATGAGTATTGGAAATCTCGATTAGAAAATGTACAATTTACGGTGACCGACTTCATTACTTGGTTGACTGATAATACCAGTATTTTCTATTCAACGATCGAAGACAAGGATAATAATATAAAATTCTGGAGATGGCTGAAGGGGTGCAATCTTGCTGAGCAAACACTTGCAAACCTTCCTGTTCTTCCTGTCTATCTTAAAACAGACGAATATGTTGATTCTGACGATATTATCTATCTTTCAGATGAATATATCGAAGAAGGTGGATTAGAGACAATTGTCACAAGTTACCATCCCGATGCATCATTCATTAGCAGTGAATATATGGATTCTGATGATAGCGTTGATGCCTGGAAAGAATTCTGGGTAAAAATGGGAGTACGGTTTGAAATGATAGATATTCTTATCGACACAATTGACAATAGATTATCTGAGACTGATGATGCCAAACTGCCTGCTACAATTGCAAAATATCGCCTGAAACTTGAAGAACATTATGAAGGAGATTTGATTTCAAATCTTCATGATCTTCGTGTCAAGGCTCATGATGGCGAGTTTTACAATCTGTCAGAAGTTGTCTATATTGACAGCGAAAAGGAAGAACCTTTCAAATATATTGATATTCCAGCTCAAGTTTCGTTTGCTACTGCAGACGAAAGGAAGCTTATTATCGATATATTAGACGAAATAGATGGAAATAAAATCACAAAACTCACGGAGTGGCAAAAGATTAAGATCGATCGTTATCTTGAAATTCAAAATGATGAAGATAGTGGAGATTTGCTTCGTTCTATACATTTCCGTTTTGTGGATGAACTTGCTGCGATGTATATTGCAGATAAAGATAGTCTCAAAGAGTTTGACCAGATCTCTAATGTACTCTTCTTGGATTCGGATGATGAGTTTACTGACGTTTCAGAAATGACAGAAGGTAGTGTATATAAACCATTCTGTGATTTCGAGAAATATGGTCTTGACTATAATTATATCTCTAATTCATATTTACAAGAATGTACGAATGACATACGAAAGATGTTGCATCGAGTCTTCAAGATTCATTGCAATTTTGAAGAAAATGATATTGATAATCTGTCAAACAGAGATTTCTCAATATATTTCTGGGGTGAGTATCTAGTTAAACGAGATGCTGACATTAGTGGTGTCAAAAAGCTGATTGATGATAGGAAATTTGACTCAGTAGCATGTATTCCAACCAAGGATTGTATGAAGAAGCCTGGTGAGATATATTCTCTAAGTATATCCTCGTACGTTACTAAAAATGTAACTGATTGGGAAAATAAATTACCATTAAAGAATTTACCGAACATTGAATATGACAAGGAGGAAAAACGTACTTTGTTTGGGCTATTGCTTAATAAGCCTTCAAATTTATGTCTTTCTTTCTGTGATTCATTGTATGCTCTTTTCAAAATCGGAGGCAAGGATAGAAGAGCTCAGCTATTGCAATGGATGATAGAGACTTACGATGAGAAATATGATGTAAACGTTTCCGAATATAGAGCAGATGAATCGGCAAAGTGGAAGAATGTAAAAAATGTCGACACTCAAATTACCGAATTATATGCATTGTCATATAACGATAAGAGATTGGAGCAGTATTTTGGTAATCTTCCTAAAATCATTAATAAGGAATACCTTCCTGCTGGTCCAATATCTTTCAAAAATGCGTGCGATATTCTTCAGATAACTACTATTGGACCGGAAGATTTAATAGTAGACAAAATCGGACAGGTCTCAAAGAATGAAGTATATAAAAATACATTAAGGGTCTATGCTTTGGTTCTTGCAGGATATGAAGATGCAAAGAACTGGAGTTCACGTTATCAAAAGTATAACGAACTTATTGATCAGCTTGAATTGTGGTGCTGTACTGCAATTTCTATCAGATATGAGAAAGATGAGAATATTTGCCAAAACTTAAAGAAATTTTATCGCGAAAAAGATTCTGCAAATTTCTACTTTGTTGAGTCGTTGGACGGAAAACATGTATTCACACAATTTGTGGATAATTTTATAGAGTATATGGGAATTGTAGCAGACAAGGACCTTGTTGGAACGGTTATGGATAGCTGTAAAGCAGCGATAGAACTCGCTCAAGACAATAATACTCTGATGCTCGATGATGCCTTTAAGGAAGAACTCGATCTTTTGATTCCCGGAATTAAAAGAGAACTTAATGGTAACGAAGCAAATGATATGGATGTTGTTGATGAAGATAAGCGCCATACATTTACAGGTTATACTGCCGAATCAGAGAATGAAACCTCACAACATGTCAATCTTGAGGATAATGAATCTGCTGATAGCAGTGATTCTGATGACTCTGATTTCGAGGACGGAATTCAAGAGAATGAACTCGAATATCAGCATGAAGAAGAGTTAGATGATGATGATGAACGTGAAGCTATTGAAAAGAATGTAAGTTCTCATACACGAAGTGTAGTTTCGCTCAATAATAGCAACAATTTCGTACAAGGAGTATCTTCTAGTAATCATTCGTCAACATCGTCTAACTCATATTCTCAATATTCAGATGTTGATGAGCCTAACATGACTCGTTCAGATAAAGACCCTACTCACGATTATCCATCGACTAGAGATACTCGCGAAAGAACGTTTTCTAGAAATGTTACCCCAACAAGGGCTGGTTATAGAACAAGTACCTATAGTGATATGAATGGATGGGGAGGTTCTAAGTGCAACTATACTCCACAAGTACCAAAACCATTCTCACCTGAGGATGTGCGCAATTTTGGCTCTCATGGTGTAACAAGAATATTGGAAGTTCTTGAGCCTACTAGGGCAGAAGTCAATGAGATTAATCATATATTGGGAGAAGATCTGTCTGCCGAACAAGTTGCCGACCAGAACTATCTTGCCCAACTTCGTCTTTACAATAATCTTGTGAAGAGGGGTTATACTCCTGTAGAAAGCAAGAGTGACTTTATACGAAATGCTCATTTGAAGAATGAGCATACGCTTTGCGGCGGTAAATATATTCATAAATGTAGTGCTGCTGGCGGTATAATGTATCTGTCTCCTGCTATTTGGAACAAGATAGCAGACGATAGATGTGTTGTATGCGTTTATCTCGGTGCAAAAGCCAACGAGTTTATGTACTTCAATTCTATTGGAGATATTCTTGAATGGATTGGTGAAGACGATATTATTATCAAGCTTACGGGTGAAGAGAAAGCTGAGGTGGTTAGAGTGTTGTATTCTGGTATCCTCAATGGGGTTAAGGGAACTGCCTACACGCTCATTAGAATCAATTCTAATGAAAAGTACAACTCTCTGTTTGCGCAGCTTCCATCAAGCGATAGTATTAATGAATCAGAAGAGAATGAAGATGACTATTAATAAGAAAATACAAAATTATCAGTATTTCTTTTCGGATCAGGTTCGTGAAGCTGAAATGGAACAAAAGTCCATTATCAAGGCTCCTATGAACCAATTGTTCCGGAAGGAAGAGCTTGTCGTAGGTTACGTAGACCATGTAAACGACAAGCTCGGACATGTCGTTCTTAAGTTTCCAAAGGATAAGGCACCTCGTCTGAAAGTGCAAAAATCCATTATGGTAATAAAGAAAGAAGCAAAAGCTGAACTCGGACAGAGTGTCATGTCATGGACATGTTCGTTTCTGGATTTCTGTAAAAATGCTAAATATCATTCAAATACATCAGATTTGCTGCCACTCTATTATACCAAAAAGGGTGATAGCAGCTATGACTATGTTGGATGTACAGGTCTGAGTACGTCTTTATATGATTTGTTCAAGAAAACTACGCAGTCAGGAAAGTCATTGTCAGTAATAGTCTTTGCTCCTTTCCCTCCTGTAGATTATTTTAATAACCTTGTAAATTTCTTGGAGGTTTTTCATGATATGCCAGAACAAATGATTGAGCCGAAGATGGACTATGATGACTGGCATCCTGAAGAATTACAGTACGATCCAAATAATGAAACTGCAATTCCTGAGAGAATACTTCAGACCTTGGAAGAAGACAACTGTTGTATTCTTCAAGGACCTCCGGGAACAGGAAAGAGCTATACTATCGCTCATATTATTGCTAAATATTTGACTGACAATAAGACGGTTTGTGTTACAACGATGGCAAATAAAGGTCTCATGGAACTGGTGCAGCAACCTCCTCTCTTGCCTTTCTTGCGGGATGGAAAGATTTTCAAATCTAACCTTTCTGCTGATGAAAGGAGATTGATACCTTCGCTTAAACCCATAAAAAAGGGATTCGTAGTGCCCAATGGTGAACTGTTTTGTTCTACTAATTATGTCTTATCGCAAGCATATAATAGTGATAGCATCAGTGAAGATGGGCTTCCTACCTATGATTTGATGATTATAGAGGAGGCATCTCAGGCGTTTCTTGCTTCTATACTGGCATTTAAGAAACTTGGTCGCAAGTGTCTTATAGTTGGAGATCCTATGCAGCTGCCTCCAATAATTAGCAATCCTAGGAAAGCCTTATATAATGCATGGAATGCCAATACCCAGATAGAAGGACTCAAAGCTTATGCACTCGGCACAGATGTAAAATCGTACCGAATAACAACAACTTTCCGTCTGACAAAAGCAAGTGCAGAATTAACAGGTATATTCTATAGCAACAGATTCCAGTCTGTGCAGAAGCATCCTCTCGATTTTAGACGATGTAGTTCTAATCTGTTTCCTGAAGGTGGTGGGGTAATTTATCACTACACCCAGGACTATACTAATGGCATTGTTTCTGGATCTGGTTTGCATATAGTTAGCCAAGTTGTTGATGAGTTCACAAGGAACTATCCTAATCGTTCTTTGGCCATAATATCTCCTTTCAATGATACTGTCAAACAGCTTCAAAAGACATTTTTAACAGAATCGTCTTTGGATGACTTTACCATCGAAACAATAGATAGAATTCAAGGAATGACAGTGGATTATGCAATTCTGTATATTCCAGGAAGAAATCCTGGATTTGCTTTGGATGAAAGAAGATTCAACGTTGCTACTAGCCGTTCAAGAAGTACAACATTGATTATTTCAGATATTCCACTAACAAATCTGCATTCTATTTCCCCAAGGGTTGCTGCTTTTATAAAAAAGTGTAAATCGTTGGATAATAAGAATGTTCATGTTTGTAATGATAACAGTGATGTCCTTGAGGCAATGAAACGAAACGAGGCAAAAGCCCTATACCCTGGCCTTGAAAGCATAGTGGATCTACTTCTCGACAATGGCATTCCATTTAGTATGGATGGTGATGTTGATTTGTTGGATCACAATGATGTTGTCATAGCCAGTGCTGGCATGTTGCTGAGAGATTCTAAAATCGCAATAGATCCGGTTGATGAAGATTCTACAGTAAAGTTTATGGCAGCAGGGTATACTGTTGTTGATTCTGCTTCTTTTAATTTGTCAATGATAAAATAACGATAATATGCTACCACTTCAACAAGCACGTGAAGTACGTGATTCGATAATTGAGTACATCAAGGCAACCTTCAAATTCAAGGAGAAGGATGTCAGTGATGCTTTCTATCGCTTCATCGAGAGTAAAGACGATGGACTATTTGAAGGCCCATACATCTCGTTGAAGACTCCTTTTGTGTCTGCATCACAGGAAGAGAGCAGAAATATTCCTTTGGAGATTGTTCCTAACTTTCCTCCATATTTGCATCAGTTGCAGGCATTTCATCAGCTCTCTGTGCAGAATGGTAATGAGCCAAAGCCAACATTGCTTACTACAGGAACAGGTTCCGGTAAGACAGAATGTTTTCTTTACCCTATCCTTGACTATTGCTACAACTGTAACAAGTTCAGTCGACAAGTAGGTGTGAAGGTAATTATCATGTATCCTATGAATGCCTTGGCAAGTGATCAGGCGAAGCGTTTGGCAGAAACCATTTGGAACGATTCTCGGCTGAAGGGAAAAGTTACAGCCGGCCTTTTTGTTGGTGAAGGGTTAGATTCGAAAGATTACCCGCGTGATATGGGACCAGACCATATCATCGAGAATCGTGATGCTATCCTTGATACTGTTCCAGATATCTTACTGACCAACTTCAAAATGTTGGATTACGGACTGATGCGCCAGCGTTTCAGAAACCTATGGAAAGGCAACATTGACACGGACTTCAAAGCTCTGAAGTTTATCGTTCTTGATGAGTTGCATACATATGATGGTGCACAGGGTACTGATGTGGCAAATTTGATTCGGCGTTTGAAGTTGAAATTGAATTTGCCAAAGGGTGCATTGTGTCCAATAGGTACTTCTGCGACTATTGGCAATGGACCAGACAGTAAAAAACGTTTATGTGAATATGCCTCGGATGTTTTCGGAGAGGTGTTCAAGGAAGAGAATGTAATAGAGGAACATAGAATACCTGTTTCTGAATACGTTACAGATACAGTTACAATTCTTCCTGATATGAAGTTGATCAAGAGCTGTGAATTTGGTGATGAAGATACAGTAGATTCATACATGAAGCGTCTATGTAGGGTGTGGCTTAAGAATTCAAGTATCACACCCGTAGATGCTGGAACATACTTGCGTAGCATGGGTATTGTGAAGTCACTGCTTTCTATTTTGAGTACTGGTATTCTCTCATTTGAGGACGTTTTGAAGAGAATGATAGACCAGGATGTAAACTTCCGTCGGCTTTATCTTGACGGAGGTGAACGTGTGTGCTCTATTGTTATCGAGAATCTCCTGGCTCTGATTGCTTATTCAAAAAGACCTCTCAATAATTCTGGGAAGCTCATTCCTATGCTTTATCTGCAGGTACAGCTTTGGCAGCGAGAACTCAGCGGTATTCTTAGATATTTCCAAAAGGAGCCTGAATTTGTATGGAGACATAGTTTGAAGAAGGATGAAGATCGTATAGCCTTGCCTATGTACTTCTGTCGTGAATGCGGTGCAAGCGGCTGGCTTTCACGTCGTTTAGCTACTGATAATTTCTATTGCTCGGACGTTTCCACTATCAACAAGGCTTTCATGGATAGAGAAAAAGAAGTTGTACTTCTGAATATTGAATCCACGAGACATAAGGCTATAGATGAATATATCAATGATAATGCCATCAATGTAACACGCCATCTTTGTGTTAAGAATCTACATGAGGTGGGTGAAAGTGATGGTGATACGTTGAGAGTTCGTATATGTAGTAAGACAACATCGACACGTAATGGTAATCAGAGGTTTACGACAATCTGCCCAGAGTGTAATAGTGATGCAATTTGCGAGATGGGAGGACGTACCTCAACATTATCAAGTGTTGCTATCAGCCAGGTATTGTCCAGTGACTTTGATCATGCAGAAGAGAAGGATAGAAAAATTCTTGTATTCACAAATAGTGTACAGGATGCGGCTCATCAGGCTGGTTTCTATGAAGCAAGGACCTTCCGTTTCTTATTCCGTCAGTCAATGCAGCAGTATATCAATAGTATTGATAAACCTGTCAATATTAAAGAACTACAGGAAGGCTTCAAGGACTTTTGGAAGGGAAAACTATCTGAAGGGGACTACTACAACCGCTTCTTGCCTGCAGACTTGGCTTCTCATATAGACCTTCGCCATAACTATCGCGAGGGTAATGGCTTCATGTCTTCCTTTAAGAAGGAATTTGATATACGCGTAGATTGGGAAATTGTAAGCGAATTTGGTTTGACATCACAGCTTGGTCGTACTCTTGAAAAGACAGGTTCTTCGGCTACCTTCTTCAAGAGTGAAGAGATTCATAAAGTTTATGACTTAATGAAAGACTTCCTGGTAAATAATCAGTTGGAGTATGTTGCAGAGGATGAAAAGTCATTCTGTCATTTCGTATATGGTATCCTTCAGCGCATGAGAAGACATGGTGCTGTTGATCACCCTTATCTGTATAAATACAGAAATGAGGCTCTGACCCTTTGGGCGCTGAACTGGAAGTTTGATGCTAGTCATTTCCTGAATAGAATGTTTGGTGGCGGTATTCGTTTTCCAAAGCTGATTGGTGTGACATACCTTGATAAGAATAGCGAGATGCTTGATATGGCTGTGCTTAGACGTGAAAGACCTAATTGGTTTACCAACTATTTCTGGCGGCATTTTAACTGGCCTATTGAGCGTAACCTCACCTTATATAATGACTTCATCCGTGAGCTCTTCATCAAAATGGAAGAGGTGGGTCTTGTTAATAAGGCTCCGCAGGGTGGGGGGAACTATGCCATCAACCCTGATCATATATGGGTAAGTAAGAACGTCAGACACATTAAGTGTAGTAATTGTCAATCAACCCTATATGTTGCCAAGAATGATTATCTTGCTGAAGAAACTCTCTGTCTTGACTACAAGTGTCAGGGTACATATTCTGAGGAGATGCCCCCAGAACTTAACTACTATCAGCAGGTATATAACAGGGCTTTATCTCCTCGTGTGTATGCTAGAGAACATACTGGTTTGTTAGAAAGATCTGACAGAGAAAAACTTGAGAAGGACTTCAAGGAGCATCCACATTCTAATTCGGTCAATGTTCTTTCTGCAACATCAACCTTGGAAATGGGTATTGATATTGGTGACCTGAATGTCGTGGGCAATACTGGTATTCCGCCTAAACCTAGCAATTTCCTGCAGCGAGTTGGTCGTGCTGGTCGTAAGGAAGGTTCTGCCCTTGTGCTTAACTATGCCCATGCTGGAGAACCTCATGATATGTATTATTTTACCTATCCAAGTGACATGATGGAGGGTGAAATTAATACTCCTGGTTGTTTCCTTGAGGCAAAAGATATCCTGCGTAGACACTTCTTTGCCTATTGTATCGACTCATGGATTAGTGCAGATGCCAATAATAAGATGCCGTCTCATATCAGTGATTTGAAACTGACAGAAGATGCAATGTCATCTGATGGTTTTGTTGTCAATAGGATTATCGGTTTTATCAAGGAGAATAAAAATACATTGAAGACCAGATTCGCTGAGCAATATGACGAGAAGACACAGCCATCTCTCACTATTTTGGCTAAGACCTTGGATGATGAATCTTTCTATCAGAATATTCTGAAGGAGTTTCATGGCTTGTCAGATCAGTTATTCGGACTTCTAGAGGAACTGAACAGTTATAAGGAAGAGGAAGATAGATTGCAGCCAAATGATCCGGCGAAAGCCGCAATTAAGGATTTAATCAAGGCTTGTAAGGTTCAATATGGTAAAATTCTTGATGGAAGTCTTATAGAGTTCATGACTAACTGTGGACTCTTGCCTAACTATGCCTTCCCAGAGACAGGTGTCAAGTTGCAGGCAAGTGTCTATTCGACACAGGAAAAGGAAGATCATAAGAATAACGTTGCTGAGCCAAATGTGATAGAACTGGCACGTTCTGCCTCACAGGGCATAAAAGAATTGGCTCCTGGTAATAAGTTCTACACTCAGAAATTTCAGCTTGAAGTCAGTGGTATCCCTACATTTGATTGGAAGGATAACCTTGTGACAATGAAATACTGTTCTAAGTGTGATTGCGTAGCAGCAGAAGGAACTTCGGATTTTTCTCTTGCCGTTTGTCCTAAATGTGGTGATCCTTCATGGGGAGTAAACCAACATAAGTACTTGAAATTTACTAGTGCTCGCAGTGCTATGTTTAAAACAGATGCAGTTCTGGATGATTCCAACGATGAAAGAATTAAAGAACAATTCATCGTAAAGAAACACTTTATGTTCCGCCATAAAGGTGTTGTTTCGTCGTATGCAATGAAGAACCTCGGTTTTGGTATTGAGTACTGTAATAACATGAATCTGTATGAGGCTAACTATGGCATGCAGATGCAGACTGGAAGCAAAGTGGAAATCAATAATGAAGGAAGCATACCGGAAAATGGCTTCGTAACTTGCAGATACTGTGGCAAATCGACACCTTTGCTTTCAAAGTTAACTAAGGATCACAAACCGGTTGAACAACATTACCGCTTCTGTAACCACAAGAATGTGAATTTTGTGGATGATAGGGATGGAGAGGTGTTTGAACGTCTCTATTTATACCGTCATATGCAGACTGAGGCCATTAAGATTTTGCTTCCAGTTCAGATTATGGATGCTAAAGCTGCAGTTGAGATGTTCAAGGCTGGTATTGAACTTGGTATGAAGGAGTATTATCGCTCTTCTCCTGAACATATCCGCATTGATTCTTATACTGAGGTGAATCAGGCTACTGGTATGAAAGATTACTATCTGGTAATGTATGATATCATTCCGGGTGGTACTGGTTATCTTGCAAAACTCTATAATACTGATGAGTTCTCCAATATGCTGATGTTAGCCTATGATAAGATCAAGGAATGTACTTGCCAATTGGAAGGTAAAACAGCATGTTACCGTTGTATCCTGACTTATGGAAATCAGTATAGTAGAGATTCTTTCAGTCGTGAACAGGCAGAGATATTATTTGGCAAGCTTGTTGGTGGTTCTAAGTCGTGGGAGCGCATAGAAGGTTCTGTAGGAACTATTGCACAGAATGGTGCAGCTGAGGACAGTGAGCTGGAACTTAAATTTGTAAGAGCTCTTCAGACCCTGGCTAAGAGTAACAATTGGTCTTTCGAGAAAGTTGCTGATGATAATGCGTATCATTACGAGTTGAAAATAATCAATAAGGATTCTGATACTGAGATTCATTATTATATAAAGCCTCAGTTCGAACTGACTGTAGCCTATGGAGTGAAGCATAATACTATTCCGGATTTTCAATTCATGTGCATTTTTGCCAAAATAAATGGCGAGGAAATCAGTGATCTTGTGAAGATTCCATGGTGGTCTGTCTTCCTTGATGGTTATCAATATCATGCATGTGAACCAAACATGCGATTCTATAGTGATTGGGAAAAACGCGAAGGTATCAAGCAGGCTAAGCCACAGCGTATGTTCTCATGGACTATTGCATGGGAGGATATTCAGCTGTTTGAAACAGAGAGAGAGGATGAGTTAGGCAACAACTCTGTAACTCGTTTCGGCCAGTTGCTGGAGAAGTCTATGCTTGGCTCTATAAAGGAAACATGCTATTGGTGTATTTATGATAGCCCAAATTTCTTGTCGAATGGTGGATCTTTATATTCTGGTAGTGTTGAGATTGTTCCTGATTGTGATGTAAATCTAACAGATTACTCAACAGAGGAAGAGGTTGAGGAAGCATTTAGTCAGGGAATAAAGTATGACCTGCATATAATCAGGGGCTTGAAATCTATAGATAAAGATGAATGGATTGGTTTCTGGCGTAGATACAATTTGATACAATTCTTCTCAAGTCATCAATCTGAGACTATTGACAATTCGGTTGAGGACAATGTTGATCGTGATGAGATTAAGGAACTTTATCCTGGTATGGAGGATATTGTAGACATCTTGCTTGATAACAATGTTCCATTTAGTCACGATGGGGTCTTCGAGTTGACAGATGAAGATAATGCTGTCATTGCAAGTGCTGCTATGATTATAGATAATCCTAAGATTGCAATTGATCCCTTTGGCGATAATGATAAGACTGTTTTTACTGATAAGGGATATAAGACTATTTCGCAAGAAGAATTTTGTGTTGAACTAATAAAATAAAATATATATGAGACTGTTTTTATCAGAAACATTTTTTGATGCAGTATTTAAACTGCCGAAGAAAATTCAAGACAAGGTAGTGGCATTCCAGAGAAAATTCCGTGAAGATAATACTTCCGCAGGAATACATCTGGAGCCAATCGCTCAGTTCAAAAACTCCACTCTCCGTACAGCGAGAGTCGATGACAACTATAGAGTTGTTGTGGGTGTTCTCGATGGAGAAAACTATTCTCTGCTGTATGTAGGTGATCATGAAGATGCCTATCGATGGGGAAAAAATAAGCGTTTTGTCTGGAATGAACATACGCAGGCTTGCCAGCTCATTACCATTGAAGAGACACAAGAGCAAATTGTTGTCCAAGGACATGATGCGAATAAAGTGTCTATTTTTGAGGGAATTTCAGAGGAAAAACTTCTTAAAATCGGTGTTCCACAAGATATCATTGCAAGAGTACGGAATATCAATACCCTTGATGACTTGGATGTTTTGGAGCCTATTCTCCCTGTTGATGCGTATGAGAACATTTTCAATATAATGGATGGTGAGGATATCGATTCTATCATTGCAGCCATTGAAGAAGGCCAGGCTAAAGAAAATGAGGATAAACTGCTTAGCGATAATAATAAGCGTCGTTTTGTAGAAATTACGGATGATGATGCGCTTCAGCGTATTATAGATCAAGGTATGGATAAATGGCAGATTTTCCTCCATCCTTCACAGAGAAAACTCGTCAATGCAGAATATAAAGGTACGATGAAGGTTAGTGGTGGGGCTGGTACTGGCAAAACTGTCGCTGCGCTCCATCGACTAAAGCATCTCTGCGAAAATCCAAACGCTAAGGTCTTGTTTACAACTTACACCAAGACGTTGAGCATAAACCTTGCCGACTCTATTGAGAAACTTGCTGTTCCAAAGAATAAGTACATTCTTAATAACATAGATAGAGTTCTTCTTGATACAGCTGAGAAATACAAGGTTAAGGAAGGATATAAGGTTCTTGACTACAGTGGTGATGAAGAGTCTCTAAAGCTTTGGCGTGAAGTACTTGAAACTGAGGTAACAGAGTACGATGAGCAATTCCTTTATGACGAATACATTGATGTTATCGTCTACTTTGGCAATAAGGATGTGAAGCAGTATATGATGCAGCCTCGTGTAGGACGTACAAAGGCATTAAGTCGCAAACAGCGAATCGAAATTTGGAAGCTCGTTGAAAAGTACATTGCTCTCAAGAAGGAGAGAAAAGTAGTTGATCGTCTTGAACTCTTCAATGAAACTACTAATTACTTGAATGAGAACAATATTCACCCTTATACTAATGTCATAGCTGATGAGTTTCAGGATTTCTCCAATCCAGAACTTAAGTTCTTGAGGGCGTTAGTTCCAGAAGGTAAAAATGATCTTTTCCTTACTGGTGATCCTATCCAGCGTATTTATAATGGCCGCAAAATAAACTTTGGAGCAGCAGGCATTAATGTAAGAGGTGTGCGAAGTAGAAAATTGAAAATTAATTACCGTACCACAGAACCTATCAAGCGTGTTGCGATAGGTGTTGTTACTGGCATTGATTATGATGATATGGATGGCGGAAAAGAGTCACTTAATGGTTACGTTTCGTTAATTCATGACGGTGTTGCCCCTCAGTATAAGATAGTTGATGATGCTAATTCTGAGGTTCAGCAAGTTGTTGAATGGATGAAGGAGTGTCTTGATTCTGATATTAAATTGTCTGAAATATGTATTGCTGCACCTAGCATGAACCTTCTAAAGGAAATGCAAAGCAGATTGCACCATGATGGTACTGACTATCGCATTTTAAAAGGAACTCAGAAGCAAGGTTGTTCTGACGGAGTTGATCTCTGTACATTCCATTCACTTAAAGGTTTGGAATATCGTGTCATCATTCTCATGGGAGTAAACGAAAGGAACATACCATCTAGAGCAACAGATAGGTATCCATTTTCTGGTATGGATAAGGTCACACAAAAGGAATATCTCTCTGCTAAGCGTTCTTTGCTTTATGTTGCCATAACTCGTGCAAGACAGCTAGTTTACATGGTAGGGTTCGGAGAACCTTGTGGTTTGCTGGATGCATCAAAATAATATATCTGTTATAGTACAGTATATTCTGTTTCTCTCGAAAACAAGCTCATGGGTTACGATATAAACAGACTGTATGCAAAAATGCTTGTATCAAACTTGTCCTTTTAATAAAATTGGAAAGTAGCATGTTGCATATATATTCATTAGGTTGATTATATTGTGTGTGATTGTTGTGAGATTCAAGAATCTCATAATTTTCTGTTTACAAATAGGTGGTTGTCTGGCTGTTTGTAGGATGCTTAGGTGTTGTTTTTAGGGAGCATTTCATTAGAAAGAAATGGCTTGTTTGATACGGGTCATTTCTTTTTTTTTGCGATTCAAAATGCAACGATTGTGATTATGATTGATTCAAAAATGAATTAAGTGCCCATGTGGAAGAGATCTTCAAGCAGTATGTTCTTCCTTTTAAACTATTGTCATTACTATCATATCTATGGGTTTCAAGGTTTCGGTTGCGGTTTCATGAAAGTTTCAGAAAATGAGAGGGTTAAAGCGTAACCCTAGCGCAACTGATTATTATAGAATGGCAAAAATCCTTTTGAAGCTTGGTTGCGGCAGAAACTTCATCTATCTTCCTGATAATAAGAAGGATAATACCTACCGCAACTGCAACCATGAAACTGAACATTTTCTTAGGACCTTTTGGGGATAAGGCTACTTGATCATGTATTTTCCCGGCGCTGGGAAAAGGGTCTTTCCTGTTCTATCTGAGATGTTAATTATATCTATCTTTTCATGCTCCCAAAGCTTCTCGAAGAGGTGTTGGTTGGCTTTGTTCTATTCAACTTGCCATCATTTTTATGGTATGCCGTATAGTTTGGCTGTTGTAGTCTTGCTACGATTTCTGGCCGTCTTCCACTAGGAACAGTGGTAGCAACATTCTTGTTGCCTCTATTGCCCCCAAAAGTATGACCTGCATTTGGGTATCTTGCATAGATGTTATGTACGTATGCTCCCTTTTTCCAGCTGATTGGCTGGTAGAAATAGCTTGCCTTCTTGTAGAGTTTCCATTGAGCAGAGCTGAAAATACCCTTAAGTTGGGAGTTGCGTTGGTTCCAATTTTGTGAGTGGATATCGCGGTGGCTATTGATGCTGCTCAGATAGTTGAGGTTCATCTGGTATGCCTTCTCCCTTTGCCAATTATTTAAGTTCAACTCCTCCACCATCTTGTCTGTAAGGATACGTGCCTCCTTGATGGTGTTATCTATTCTCTGTGCAGAAACGGTCATACTCATGACGGCTGCCATTACCATTGTCATTATCAATCTTTTCATAACTCATGTTCTTTAAAGGGTTACTATTCAAATTACTTCTACTGTATCATCAAGATATCTTCAGTCTCTTGATTACGGTTGCAAAGAAATGGCGATTTAGTGGGATGACAAAGGGAGATACTTTAAATGGGAGGTGAATTTTCCCTATTTAGTAGTTGGGATTTGTGAGTAGTGGTTGTTTTTTAACCGAATTGTTTGCTCAATTCATCGTTTTTTAGTATTTTTGCACACCATTTTTTAAAAGTAAGAATAATGAATAAGACACAGATTGTAGCAGCATTTGCTGAGAAGGCTGGCATCACAAAGACTGATGCCTCCAAGTTCTTTAACGCTCTGATGGGTGTGATGGCTGATAACATCGTGGAGGGAGATGGAGAGATTTCCATCCCTGATTTCGGCCGTTTCTCCATCAAGCATGTAGCGGAACGCCAGGGTGTTAATCCTGCAACAGGCGAGAAGATTACCATTGCAGCTCGTGACAAGGTAGTATTCAAGGCTTCAGATAGCCTTCCATACTTCTCTCGCAAGCATAGTAATGAGTAAGTTAGGATAGTTAGTTTATATCTCAAATCGGTGAGCCATCAGAGTCATCTGGTGGCTTTTTTGTTTTTCATTTTCTGCCTGGTCTACACATCACTTAAAAGTTACATCGATAACTATATTTTAACATATTAAGTGTGGCTAATTCAAACATTCTTTATATTTGAAGCTGCATTTAAGAATAAGCTCATGACGGCTATAGCATGAGGACAACTTGATAGTTAGCGATGAAATCGCGAAATCTTATGTTTTTTAGCGCTGTGCAGATAGGATGCACTGATTTTTTCTACCTTTGTGGCAAATAATGAAGAAAAATGTGACGCCGTATCTATATTTTTTGTACTTTTACAGCCTGAAAATGGATATGGTCGTCCGCTAACTTAAAAAAGTAGCTTATGAAACAGGGTTATTTCTTATTGATTATATTGATGTTTTCCATGGGTTTGCAGGCTCAGACTCTTAAGGAAACTATCAGAGGAAAGTTTGGGGAATACCAGGGTACATCTGAAACCAGAGTACGTGGTGGAAAAACTACCACTGTCTACAGAGACAAGTATGGAGTGGTGACTGGAACTTCGGAAACCAGGACTAATCCTTTGGGCAAGACCACTACTATTTATCGTGATAAGTATGGTCAGAAAACAGGTACTTCCATCAGCAGGACAAAGGGGGCATTTGTACCTACCACCACTACTGTTTACAAGGATAGATATGGACAAGAAACTGGAAGAAGCACTTATCGCCATTCTGGTAACAAAGGTACCATCACCTATCGTGACAAGTATGGCCAGGTTACTGGCAGAGGACAGGTAAGGGGAAGAATACCGTCTAAGAGTTCTTCTTATTCTTATTGGGTGAGTACCAGTAAATCAAAATGATAATAGGAGGTGAAGATCATGAAATTCGGATTTAGAACACCATCACTTAAGCGCAGTATCTCTGCCAGAACTACAGGAAGAGCCAAGCGTGCTATCAAACGTGCTATCATTCCTGGTTATGGGAGAAGAGGGATAGGCTTGCTGACCAATCCCAAGAAATCTCTCTATAATAGGGTGTATCGCAGAACCACTTTTGGACTTGGGGATATACTCAAATTCCTTTTTGGTAAATGATTGGTTGATTATATGAATTTTAAAAATTTAGGAAATGGAAGAAAACGTCAAATCCATATCTCAGCTGCTGAAGTCTGTTGGAAATCAACTTATTAAAGCGGCTACTAACAAGAATAACAACACTTTTAGAAGTGCTATCAGGCATCTTGATGAACTCTTGAGAAACTTCTATTCGGGAACATTGGTGACGATTGGTGGAATGTGCGGAATGGGGAAAACCTCTTTTGCGCTCAATTTGGTCAATGAATTTGCCATCAAGCAGCAACATCCTGTGCTCTTC
>ULNV01005598.1_pt1 | contig 21360 bp, 15 predicted proteins | sample 1952011 | NCBI WGS metagenome assembly ULNV01 (sample SAMEA4835586, study PRJEB28245) | human gut metagenome | biome: gut microbiome; material: fecal sample | place: Denmark | collected 2008
TTTTTTCTCTTTAGCCATTTTACTTTTAGATAAAATATTAAATATGTTTTGTATAAATTCTCGTTTCTTTGTTTCATTAATACAGGAATCCTACTCTTTAGTACAGGAATCCCAACAGCCACAATGGAATCTTGTTATCCTTTCCCACCTCCGTATTATAGCGGGCATAGATGGTGTCCGGATTGCTTCGAATCTTGTTGGTGGCTTGGGCGTCGCAGATTCTGAACTTCCTGTTGCCGTCTACCGTGTAGAAGTGATCTTTACCTCCCTGGTGCACCTTGTGGTCTTTCCAGAGCGAGTTGACGAAGAACGTTTCCATCACCTCCTGTGTATCTATCTGGATAGGATAGATGGCGTACATGAGGTTCGGGTTGTGCATCATCACCTTGGATGGCTTCTTTGGGAAATCCTGTCCGTCTGGATAAATCATGTTGATGAGTCGGGCGTCTGCCAGATACTTGATGTAGTTCATCACCGTGGCACGACTGGTATTGATACTGTCTGCAAGCTGGCTCACATTTGGCGCCTTGGCTCCTTCCACTGCCAGCTGATAGAAGAGTGACTTGATCTTCGGCAGGTACTTCAGTTCAATCTGCTTGATGAGGAGGATGTCAACCTCGGTCATCATATTCATCGTCTTTAGTAGATTCTCTGTAAAGTTACGCTGTTCCAGGAAGAATGGATAGAAACCATGGTGCAGATAGTCCTTGAAGTATTTCATCGGACTTACCTTTGGCAGAATCTGCTTGATGATGTGCTCATGATTGCGCAGGATGTCGTCAAGTTCGTATGCCTTGAAGTTGTTGCCCGTCTGCAAGTTGATAAACTCGCGGAACGAGAAGCCGCGCAGGTTATAGCTTTTCACGATGCCGTTGAGTTCAGGGTTCTCTTCCTTCAGTCGCATCACGCTTGAACCTGTGAATACGATTTTCAGTTCCGGATACAGGTCGTAGCACTTGCGGAGCTCCTTGCTCCAGTCCTGCTGCTTGAACACCTGGTCGATGAGCAATGTTCTGCCACCTTGTTTCACGAAGTCGCCGGCAAAGTCTGCGATTCCTCTACTCTGGAAATAGAAGTTGTTCATATTCACAAACAGGCACTTTCGATCGTGAGGTCCAAAGTGCTCCTTGGCATACTGCAATAGGAATGTCGACTTGCCGACACCTCGTGTGCCCTTGATTCCAATCAATCGGTCATTCCAATCGATTTCATCCATCAAGGTTCGTCTCACGGGGGCATCTGTATGCTCTACGAGATATGTATGTGTTCTGAAGAATGCTTCTTCCATGCGTTTAATATTGATTCAATTTGTTTTTTACGATGCAAAGGTAATAATATATTTTAAATTTGCAAACTCTAGATAGCAAAAACTAACTTTTTTTTCATTATTTAGCACTTTTCTACGTAAAACCGCCCTTATTTTGCCATTTTTCCCTCTTTATTTTGTAACTTTGCAGCATGAAACTACATATCTTCAATCCGGAACACGATTTGGCCTTGGCCGCAAATTTGCAGCAGTTCACCGCACCTCATGCAGGAAGACAGTTGCGAAGCGACCTGGCGTTTATTCCTGCCTTGTGGGCAGATCAGGGTGATTGGGTGCTTGTTGATGACATCGACGATGCACTCGACAAGGTGCGCCATTTGGGGGAGCATCTTGCAGAAAAAGTTGAGTTTATAACCAAGGTTCAGTTGGAACATGCGCTTAAGACGGAGTTTCTTGACAGCATTCATCCCTGGGGATGGAACTTGAGTCTGAAACATGAGCTGGAGCGAATGGGCGTGCCTGACATTATGTTGCCTACCGACGATACATTAAATAAGGTGCGCGCGATAAGCAGCAGGCAGTGGGCTGCCCAGCATCTGCAGCAGGGCGTGGTGTATGCTGAATCCTATGAGAAGGTGAAGACGTTGGTGCTGCAGCAGGGCAAGGCTGTGGTCAAGGCTCCCTGGAGCAGCAGCGGCAGGGGAGTGAAGTATGTGGCTGCCGATGAGTTCAGAACGGCTGGCGAATATCCTGCCTTTGAACGCTGGACCCGCAATATCATTGCGCACCAGGGTGGCGTTACCGTGGAGCCTTATTATAATAAGGTGAAAGACTTCGGTATGGAGTTCGAAATGCGTGATGGCAAGGTGAACTATCTGGGACTCTCGTTGTTTGATACCATCAAGAATGCTTATTCCGGCAACCTGCTCTGCTCTGAAGAGGAAAAGCTGGATATCTTGAAGCAATACGTAAGTGAGGAGACTCTTTCTGCTGCACGTCAGAGAATTATGGATATTATGGAGCCTGCACTGAAGGATGTCTATAGCGGACCTTTTGGCGTGGATATGATGATTGCCTCCAAGGAAGGTCAGCTGGAACTGGTTTCATGCATAGAACTGAATCTTCGCAGAACGATGGGCCATGTGGCTCTTGATTTGGCAAAGATAGCCAATCCGCAGAGTCTGATGCGTGTGGAGTTTGACGGCAACAGATACCATCTGCGTGTGATGCCAGGCAAGCAGGCTGTTAATGGGACTTCGGTCAATCAGGCTGTTAATGAGTCTTAAATTTGGACTGTCTGATGCAAGAAATCGTTGAAACTTGCATTTCATAGACAGATTATCAACAAATATGAATGATTATGAAGAAGAGTAATTTTAGCAAAATGGCTTCTGCTGCCCTCATGATGACGGCAGCAATGGCAATGACTTCCTGCGCTAGCAGCAAGAAGATAAACGACGATTCTAATGCAATCAAGAGTAACGATATGGGAAAGAATGAAGAGGACTTGGACAATAGTTATCTGGTTCTTTCTGATTCCCAGCGAGAGATTATCCATAAGAACAATGCTTTCGCCCTTCGTCTTTTCGATAAAATCTCTGGCCATTCTTCACAGGTGGTTTCTCCTATGAGTGTGGCTTATCTGATGGGTATGTTGGCGAACGGTGCTGACGGAAACACTCAACAGGAGATATTGAAAGCCATTGGCTGCGAAGGTGTTAACGTGGATGAGTTAAATGAAACCTATAAGGCTATTCTTCAAACGGCAGGTAGTCTTGATAAGCAGACCAAGGTGGAGATTGCCAATTTCATCGCTGTCAACAAAAGCTTCTCTGTGAACAGTGCATTCAGTAAGAAGGTAGGCGACAATTATCAGGCTGCCATCGAGAGTCTTGACTTCACATCGGGTAAAACCACCAATCGTATCAATGGCTGGTGCAAGGAGAAGACCCATGGCATGATTCCGCAGCTTATCAGCCAGGTGGATCCTCAGGCTGTTTCTTATCTGATGAATGCCATCTTCTTCAACGGCACATGGCAGTCGAAGTTTGATGCACGCAATACAAAGGAGGTTAACTTCCGTGGTTACACCCGTGATATTCAGAAAGTGCAGATGATGCATCAGGTCAAGAAGTTCTTCTATTCAGAGAATGATACCTTCAAGGCTATCGACCTTCCTTACGGCAACGGTACCTATCGCATGATGGTGCTTCTTCCTAACGAGGGCAAGAGCATCCAGGACATGATGAAGGGATTGGATGCTGAGAAGATTACGAATCTGGGAAACAACATGGAGGAATGCATGGTGGACCTGAAGCTGCCTAAGTTCACCATCGAGCAGGAATTGCAGCTCAATGATATCATCAGCGGCTTGGGAGCGCCTTCCATGTTCAATCCCAACGAGGCAAACTTCACCCATTTTGCCAATGGTCCTTTCTTTGTAAGCAAGATGCTACAGAAAGCTAAGATTGAAGTAAGCGAGCGTGGAACCAAGGCGGCTGCCGTAACTGCTGCCGTTATGCTCACATCGATGGCTCCTATGGAGATACGCAATGTAGAGTTTCATGCCGACCATCCGTTCGTCTATATGATTCAGGACACACAGAGTGGTGGTATCCTCTTTATGGGACAATATTGCGGAACACACTAATTTCCTGGATTAACTATACATACAAAAAGAAATCCCTTAGACTTGATTGAAGCCTAAGGGATTTCTTGTTTTTATCCGAATCTCTCGATTATTTTATCCGAATTTCTCGACGAACTCATCTTCTGTAATGATAGGGATGTTGAGCTCATGCGCTTTCTTATTCTTGGAACTTTGAGAGGCTGCATCGTTGTTGATCAGGAAGTTGGTGCTCTTGCTCACGCTTCCCGTCACCTTGCCGCCTTGGCTCTCTATGTAAGCCTTCAGCTCGTTGCGGTTCTTATAATGATGTACGTCGCCGGTTATAACGAAGGTCAGACCGTCGCAGGCGCTTCCTTTCTCTATCGCTTCCTGTTCTACGATTTCCAGCTCTTTCATCAAATTCTGTACATGGGCGAAGTTGGTGTCGTCCTTGAACCAGCCAATGAACTTGGCGCTCTTTTCCGGTCCGATGCCGTCGATGCTGGCAAACTCATCGTCAAACATGCAGAGGCGGGCGGTCTCTATCAGTTCTTTTACCGGATAACGCTCGATGAGTTTCTTTGCCACATCGCCTCCGCAGAGAGGAATGTTGAGGGCATAGAGCAGATGGCGGCCATCTGTCTGGCGACTCTTTCTTACGCTTTCCAGCATGTTGGTAACGCTCTTCTTTCCAAAACCATCCCAAGCTGCAATTTCGTAGGCATGGTCGTTGAGGTGATAGAAGTCAGCGTATTCACTGATCAGTCCTTCGTTTACCAGCTTCCAGATGGTCTGTTCTGAGATTCCTTCTATATTGAGACCTTCCTTGCTCACGAATCTGGCAAACTTCTTAATCTGCTTGGCTGCACAGTGAGGATTGCTGCAATGCAGGGTCTTTGTTCCGCTCTCGCTTTCCTTGACAGTAGCCTCGGCATGGCAGACAGGGCATTCGGTTGGAATCTCGAAGATGCCCATCGGTTCCGTTACATTGATTACCTTCGGGATAATCTTGTTTGCCTTGATAACCTGCAGTTTGCTTCCCTTGCCGCCGACGCCCAGTCGTTCGCATTCGCTTACGTTGCAGAGTGAGGCACGCTTAACGGTGGTTCCTTCCAGTTCTACCGGTTTGAATACTGCCACCGGAGTGATGGTGTTAGCTGCGCACGACCATTCTATGTGGTCCAGTTCTGTATCTGCATGTTCATCCTGCCATTTGAAGGCGTATCCAGCTCTTGTGGCATGGTGCCCGGTTACGGAACCGGTAGCTGCGTAAGCTGTATCATCGTAGCAGATAACGAGTCCATCCACAGGATAAGGGTTGGTCTTGTCGGTCACCTTTTGGGTGAAGCGGTCGATTTCTGCCTGGATGCTTGCTTCGTCAGGATGTTCGATTCGGGTTCTTTCCACCGGTTTGAAGCCTAAATCCTGCAGCATCTGCATGCGTTCTCCCCACGAATTGATTTCCTGCTCGGTGTAAACCAGGGTGAAGGGAATCCATTGGATATGGCGCTGCTTTACTTCCTCGGCGTCCTTCAGTGACAGCGAACCGGAAGCAAGATTTCTCGGGTTGGCATAATCGCCTTCGCTCTCGATGATAAACTGTTCGAAGTCGGTATACGAGATAACGGCTTCGCCACGAATCACGAGATGGCCTTTCTCCTTGATGGTTTTAGGAATACCGCTGATGGCAGATGCCAGATGAGTGATGTTGGTTCCGATATGTCCGTTGCCACGGGTTACTATCTTCGAAAGCTTTCCGTTGTCGTAGGTTACTACAAGGGTAAGACCATCCAGTTTCCAGGAAATCCAGATAGGGCGGTCTTCAGCCCATTTCACCAGGTCGCTCACCAGTTTGGTCTTGGCAAGTGATAGGGCGGCAAATTCGTGTTCTTCCTTCTTGCCCACGATGGTGTCTTCTGAAACCTTGTTGGTAGGAGAGTCGGACAGCACTTCGCCGGTTTCCTCTTCCAGTTTCTTGAGTTGGTCGAACTTGGCGTCCCACTCATAGTCGGTCATCAGTTCCCCTTTGCCGTTATAATAAACGTCAGAAGCCTGGTTGAGTTGTTCAACCAAGCTTCTCATCAATATCATTTTATCTTCCATTGAGTCTTAATAAATTTGCGGTTGTATGGTAAGCTTCTCAAAAGCGAAGCGCATGCCGCGGTTGCCATAGTTGATTCTGCCGCAGATGCTGAATCCCATGCTTGAAAGCAGGCCAATCATCGGCAGGTTGTCGAAATTGGTATCCACCTTGATGCTTGGCACCTTTTCTACTTCGCAGAGACTGTTCACCTTATTAATAAATATACGTGCGAATCCTTCTCGTTGGTATTTAGGGAGAGTGGCGAAGCGATGAATTACATAGTAGTCGCCAGTGGTAAGCCATTTGCCGTCGATGAAATCGTACTGAGGTTCTCCATTGAGAATGACTGCTCCATAGACGGCTATTTCGCCATCCACAGTGAGTACGTAGGCATTGCCATTGTTGATATCTTCTTTTATGTCGTGTTCGGCAGGATAGTCGCTGGTCCATTGGTGGCGGCCAGAGGCAATCATGGAGCGACGAGCTTGGTCGATGATATTCCAGCAAGCCTCAAAGTCCTTGATATATGCAGGTCGAAAATCGGTCTTCATTTCTTTATACATTCGCTAATTATTATTAATCGGGTGCAAATTTAACAAAAAAAAACGAATTAAAAGTATAAACGGAGAAAAAACTGCAAAAATACTGCAATTTTTCCTCCGTTTTCTATCTTAAGTCAAGAAAAAGTCTCGTTTTATAGACTTTTTTCTGCATTTTCATTCATCTTACTTCAAGGTCATATCTTCCCTTCAAGTACATTAGAGTGCCAGACATTTGTCGAGTTCTGCAATGATGGCATCCTTCTGTTCCTTGATGTGCTGACCGATGAAGACGAGTTTGATCATGCGGTCGCCATACTCCTCATCCCATTCCTTTTCAAGCTGAGGATTGTTCTTGCGGAGTTCTGCGAGCTGGTCGGCTGGCATGGTGGCGAGCCACTGTCCTGCCTGCTTCACGGTCTTCTGCTGTCCTGCCTGCTCAAATACGTAGCACATGTCGCGTTCGTCTGCGAAATAGCAGATACCCTTGGCGCGAACCACGTCACGAGGCCACTTTCTTGCTACGAACTCATCGAAGAGTGACAGGTCGAATGGCTTGCGGCGATAATAAACGAATGTTCCGATGCCGTATTCCTCCACCTCGCCGCCTTCGTGGTCGTGGTCATGGTCGTGATGGTGGTGGTGATGATGTCCATGCTCATCATGATGCTCATGGTCATGATGATGCTCGTGCTCGTCTTCATCGTGATGATGGTGCTCGTGCTCCTCCTCTTCGTGATGATGATGCTCATCCTCTTCTTTTTCGTTTTCATCATTTCTTTCGGCCTCAATCTCCTGAATCCAGCCGGCAGAGGTTGCTACGGTCTGCCAATCGAACTTATGGGTATTGACGATGAGGTCGAGGTCTACATCTCCATAGTTGCACTCAAAGATTTCTGCCTTAGGCTGGATGGCGCGGATAATCTGCTTCAGATGCTCCAACTCCTTAGGCTCTACTTCTGCCGCCTTGTTCAGCAGGATGATGTTGCAGAACTCCATCTGCTGGATAACGAGTGAAGCCAGATCTTCCTCGTCGATATCCTGCTTCATCAGGTCGGAACCGTTGGCAAATTCGTCCTTCATGCGGAGGGCATCTACCACGGTAACGATGCTGTCAAGGCGCAGGATGCCGTTCTTGATGTATTGAGGACCGAGAGATGGGATGGAGCAGATGGTCTGCGCGATTGGAGCTGGTTCGCAGATACCGCTTGCCTCAATCACGATATAGTCGAAGCGCTTCATGTCTACGATTTCCTTCAACTGCTCCACGAGGTCCATCTTCAGGGTGCAGCAGATGCAACCGTTCTGCAGGGAAACGAGCGAATCGTCTTTCTGACCTACCACGCCACCTTTCTCTATCAGTGCAGCATCAATGTTTACCTCGCCGATATCATTTACGATGACAGCGAACTTGATACCTTTCTTATTTGCCAAAATCTTGTTGAGCAGGGTTGTCTTGCCGCTGCCCAGATAGCCTGTCAAAAGCAGGACTGGAACTTCTTTTGTGTTCATACTTATTATTATTTGTTGATATTTTCAATGCAGTTCATTTACTCCATGCATGTCATTGTCTCCATGCATGTTATTTTCTGATTAAAATAACGAAAGCGAGGTAGCAAATAATATGCCATCCTCGCTTCCGATATGCTTGTTTTAATATTATTTACGATACTGATCCAAACCCTTGTTCAGAAAATCGAGGTAAGCACTTACGTCTTCCTTGAAGCCGAACGAACCGGTAAGAGGGTTACCCTCGTTGTCTACTGCTACGTAGAAAGGCTGGGCATTGGCGCCAAACTTGCTTGCCTGCAAGTAGCTCCACTTGTCACCGATGGTGCGAAGGGTGCGCTTCTCGCCGTTAAACTCTACTTCCATTGGCTGTGGCAATGGAGTCTTGTCGTCTACATAGAGTGAAATGAGTACGTAGTCTTTTGTCAGTTTGTCAGCCACAGTTGGGTCTGTCCATACGGAAGCTTCCATCTTGCGGCAGTTCACGCAACCGAAACCGGTGAAGTCGATGAGCACAGGCTTGCCTGCTGCCTTGGCTGCGGCCATACCCGTCTCGTAGTCCTTGTACTCAGATTCCACGGTCTTGTTGTTGAGGTTAAAATCCTGGGTGTTGATTGGTGGAGCGAAAGCACTGACAGCCTTGCATGGTGCACCCCAGAGACCTGGAATCATATATACTGAGAATGCCAGAGAGCAGAGACCCAGCATGATGCAAGCCACTGGCATTGGCTTGTTGATGTCACCACCGATGGCGTCTACCTGGAACTTGAGCTTACCGATGAGGTAGAGACCCAAGAGCCCGAAGATGACAATCCAGAGTGAGAGGAACACCTCGCGGTCCATAATGTGCCAGCCGTAAGCCAGGTCGGCAACGCTCAGGAACTTCAAAGAGAAGGCGAGCTCAATGAAACCAAGCACAATCTTGATGGTCTCCATCCATGAACCTGACTTTGGAGCCGACTTCAACCAGGATGGGAAGAGGGCGAAGAGGGTAAATGGAAGGGCGAGAGCCAGGGCGAAACCAAACATACCCACGGTAGGAGCGAGCCAGTCGCCGGATGTTACCGTCTGAACCAGCAGCAATCCGATGATAGGAGCGGTGCAGGAGAAGCTGACCAGTACGAGGGTGAATGCCATCAGGAAGATGGAAATCAGACCTGTGGTGCTGGAAGCCTTGCTATCTACAGCATTTCCCCAACTGTCTGGCAACTTGATTTCGAACCATCCGAAGAAGGAGAATGCAAATATAGCCAGGAGCAGGAAGAGAATGATGTTGAATACAGCACTTGTACTCAAGGCATTCAGGGTGCTAGGGCCTGCAATGGCTGTTACCGCAAGACCGAGAACCAGATAGATGATCACGATGCTCAATCCGTAGGTAATAGCATCACGGATACCCTTCTTCTTGTCGTTCTTGGCACGTTTCAGGAAGAAGCTCACGGTCATCGGGATGATAGGCCAGATGCAGGGCATCACGAGTGCGAGCAAACCGCCTACGAATCCGATGATGAAGATATATAGGATGCCGTGGATTGCGATATCATTGTTGCCGCCGAATGCCTGCAACTCCTTCACCACAGGTTTCCACCATGCCTTTGCATCATCGCTATCTACGGCTACAGAAAAGGCAGGGTCGATAGTGGCTGTACTGTCCACTTTCTCTGCATTGGCAAGATTTGCCAGGGAGTCGGCCTGTGCCTTAGCCAGTGCTGCTGCGTCAACCTTGTTGCCGTCTGCAGCATTTTCTTTTGCAGCCTCCTTGCCATCTACGGCAGGAGAAGTGCCGCTCTTCTTGATGCTAGCCTCGCTTGGTGGCAGACAGTTCTGCTCGCTGCAGGCACCATATTCCAAGTATGCATCAATGACATACGTTGGCTTGGTGAACTTGATCTTCTGAACAAAGGTAGCACTTCCTTCGAAGTAGCGCAATTTCATCTCGAAGAGCGGGTCGAAGGTGGAAATCTCTTTTCCCTTTGCCTTTAACTTGCCAACCGGTTCAGCACCTTCCATCTTGTTGACGTTGAAACTAGCGGAGATAGGACCATCTGCACCAAGGCCAGTAGAATAGACATGCCATCCTGGATGAATCTTACAACTAAATACGATTTCTGCCTCCGCTGACCCGTTGGTCTTCAAAGTGCTGGTCACCTTCACGGGGTTTAGCATTTGAGCGTTGGCCAATACTACTGCCAGGAGTAGTTGGAAAATTAATAATACTTTTTTCATGTTATCATAATGTAATTTTGATGCAAAGTTACGAAAATTTAAAGTAATAACGTTCGTCTTCGTGCTTTTGGGTACTACCTTTTATCTTTTTTAAGAAATTATATCGCGTTTTTTGATGATTTCTTTGGATTTTCTCCGTAAAACTCGTAACTTTGCAGGCGGAATGAACAAGAGAACCTTATACATATTCAGTCTTTGGGTTGCCACCATCACGGTGCTGCTATCCACGGTGGTGAGCCATCATCACCACATGGACCGTATCTGTATGGTTCAGGAAGAATGTCAGGAAGATGGCAACATCAACGATGAGCATACTGAGCATCATGACCAGGATTCGAATACCGACCGTGGCAACTGCCGTGTGCATCAGATGCACCATTTTGTCACCAATGCCAAGGTGGTGAAGGGCATCCGCAAGTTGCTGGTAGATGAGAGCCATCAGTTTGTAGTCCTGTCTGGTTCTTCTCTTTTAATCCTCCCTCGTCTCTCACTTATTTCTGTGAGATGGCAGCATGTGGCTGCTTCTCCTCTTGCTGATGAACTGGCGGCAGGCTATAGCAGACGGGGACCTCCTTCTATTTTATGATTTTACAAGTTTGCCACTTGGTTGCAGAAATCGGTTTGAAGATTCGAATGCAACTGAGTTGCAAGGATTTTTGTGTACTTTTGCCAGCGGATTTTTGATAAGATCCGTTGTGTGAAATTGTAGTGTAGAATTATAAAATTGAAGAAAAAATCAAACATGAAAAGAATTGTTTTAATAATCGCAGTTACGGCGATTGCCTGGGCTGGATTCGCTTTCTTTGCGAAACAGACCGGTTCAGAGGCTCATGCACACGAGGAGCATGAGCATGAAGAGGTGGATTTTGATCATATTCCGTTGACAGCCAAGCAGGTCAGCACCGTAGATTTGAAGATGGGTGAGGCTGTGGAGCGCGAGATGGATGCTACCATTGATGCGAAGGGTTCGCTCGTACTGCGTGCACAGGCAATGGGCGATGTGGCTTCGCTGATGGGAGGCATCGTGAAAAGCATTTCAGTTAAGGAAGGACAGTTTGTACACAGGGGACAGGTGGTTGCCACTGTTGAGAATACCGATGTGGTGAGTCTGCAGCGTGAGTACTATTCGGCTGCCAAGGAGTGTGAACTTGCCCGAATTGATATGGAGCGCCAGAAGCTGCTTGCTCATAATGGCGCCGGTATCAAGCGCAGCCTGCAGCAGGCCCAGAAGGATTATCATGTGGCTCATGCCAACATGTTGGGCATCGGTCGCCAGTTGGCACAGATGGGCATTTCTACTGCCGCTGTAGCCAAAGGCAAGTTTACCACAGCATTCCCGCTGCGTGCACCTATCTCCGGTATCGTGAGTGAGATGACTGCCAGTCTGGGCAGTTATGCTGATATGCAGACTCCTCTGATGAAGATTAGAAACACCCAGGCGGTGGAATGCGACCTCAACGTCTTCGAGAAGGATTTGGCGAAGATCAAGGTGGGCAATCGTGTGATCCTGAACCTGACCAATCAGCCTGGCGTAAAACTTTCAGGAACCGTTTATGGCATGAACCAATACTTTAACGATAACACGAAAGCCGTTGCTGTTCATGTAAAATTGGATGCTGCAAGTGTGAAGAGTTATCTGCATTCTTCATCTGGCAACACCCATGGCGGAAAGCTTTTCGCAGGTATGTATGTAAGCGGAAAGATAGCTACAGGCAGCCAGCAGTGCCTCGCTTTGCCATCCCAGGCTATCGTGAGCAGCGATGGAAAGCAGTATGTCTTCGCTCTCAATGGAGCTCCTAGCAAGGGTAACTACAGCTTCTCCCGCCATGAGGTAACCACAGGTGCTTCGGATGGTAAATATACTGAGGTGAAGCTATGCGACCATCTTCTCAAAGGCAAGGATGGAGCTGCCGGCAAGAAGATTGTAACCGAGAATGCTTATTATCTGGCTTCGCTTACAGGCGAACATGGTGAGCATGCGCATTAAGAAAGGGTAGCTTATGTTTCAGAAACTTATTACTTATTCCATTCGCCACAAACTGGTGATTGGAGTACTCTCTATAGCCCTGGCGATATGGGGTGTCTGGTCGCTGGTGCATCTTCCATTCGATTCCACTCCAGATATTACCGATAATCAGGTGCAGGTCATCACGCAGGCTCCTTCGCTGGGAGCTCAGGAGGTGGAGCAATACGTAACCACTCCTGTAGAGATGGCGCTTGCCAATATCCCCCGCATCCAGGAACGCCGAAGCATTTCAAGAAGCGGACTCTCGGTCATCACGCTTGTCTTCGACGATGCCGCCGATATCTATTGGGCACGTTCGCAGGTGAGTCAGGTGGTGGAACAGTTGGAGAAAGAACTGCCTAAGAATACCGAAACCGAGATGGGACCTATCGCCACCGGATTGGGCGAAATCTACCACTATACCATTCGTGCCAAGGAGGGATACGAGCATAAATACTCGCTCACCCAGCTCAGAACCATGCAGGACTGGATTGTGCGTAAACAGCTTTCCGGAACCCCTGGTGTTGCCGAGGTAAGCGGTTGGGGCGGCTATGTCAAGCAGTATGAGGTGGCTATCAATACCGACCAGCTCAACGCCAGCGGCGTTTCCGTAAGCGAGGTGTTTGATGCCTTGCAGCGCAACAATGCCAATACGGGCGGCAGCTACATTGAGCAGAATTCCAATCAGTATTACATCCGTGGCATCGGTGTGGTGAAGAATCTGGAGGATGTTGCCAACATCACGGTGAAGACGGTGGATGGAACGCCTATCAAGGTGGGCGACGTGGCAAAGGTTCAGTTGGGCCATGCCACCCGTTTCGGTGCCGTTACCCGCAATGGCGAAGGCGAGGTGGTGGCAGGTATCGCCATCATGCTCAAGGGCGAGAACTTCCAGGAGGTAATCAAAAACGTGAAGGAGCGAATCAGCCAGATTCAGAAATCATTGCCCGAAGGTGTGGTCATCGAACCGTTTATCGACCGTACCAACCTGGTGGATAGAGTAGAGGGCACCATCGCCCGTAACCTCATCGAAGGTGGACTCATCGTTATCTTCGTGCTTGTCATCTTTCTGGGCAACTGGCGTGCAGGACTGGTGGTGGCGAGTGTCATCCCGCTCAGTATGCTCTTTGCCTTTGGCATGATGAAGACCTTCGGCATCGACGGCAACCTGATGTCATTGGGAGCCATCGACTTTGGTATGATTGTCGATTCCGCCGTCATCATTGTCGAGGCGGTGGTTACACATATTAATACAGGTCATTTCTCGCAGCCCGAGGTACGTGCGGCCTATCTTGCCCAATGCCAGAAGGAAGGAAATGCGGTTCCTTTCGCCCTGACCCAGACGCAGATGGACGAGGAGGTTCACTTCTCGGCTTCCCGCATCCGCCAGAGTGCAGCCTTCGGCGAAATCATCATCATGATTGTATACATTCCGCTGATGACGCTGGTGGGCATCGAAGGCAAGATGTTCCGTCCGATGGCGCTCACCGTGTTCTTCGCCATCCTCGGTGCCTTCATCCTGTCGCTCACCTATGTGCCGATGGCAAGTTCGCTCCTGTTGAGCCGCAAGGTTCACAGCAGGAAGACTTTCTCTGATAAGATGATAGAGAAGTTGCAGGGCTGGTATCGACCTATTCTCGATTGGGTGCTTGTCCGCAACAGGGATGTCATCACGGGTGCCGTAGCTCTGTTCTGCGTCAGCGTGGTGGGTTTCAAGTATCTCGGAGGCGAGTTTATCCCGAGTCTGGAAGAAGGTGACTTCGCTGTGGAAATGAGTATGTCGCAGGGAACGTCGCTCTCGCAGATGGTGGAGAGCTGTAGCAAGGCGGAAAAACTGCTCAAGAAGGAATATCCGGAAATCAAGCAGGTGGTGAGCCGCATCGGAAGCGCTGAAATTCCTACCGACCCGATGCCTGTGGAACGTGCCGACATCATGATAGCCCTGAAGCCGAAGGCAGAATGGACCTCTGCCAAGACGACTCCCGAACTGATGGAGAAGATGGAGGAAACCCTCAGCGCCATCCCTGGTCTGGAGGCAGAGATTTCCCAGCCTATCCAGATGCGCAACAACGAGTTGCTTACGGGTATCAAGCAGGATGTGGCTATCAAGATTTTCGGTGACGATCTCGATGTGCTTACCCAGCAGGCAGGAAAGGTGAAGAAGATGATAGAAGGTGTGCCGGGCGTGAGTGGCATCTTTGTAGAAGAAGTTGCCGGCTTGCCTCAAATCCAGGTAAGATACAACCACGAGAAGATGGCGGCTTACGGCATCAGCGTGGATGATATCAGCAGTATTTTGGAAACTACCTTTGCCGGTGCTGTGGCAGGTTCCGTCTACGAGGGAGACAGGAAGTTTGACATCGTGCTCCGCATGGATCCATCGCAGCGCAATGTAGAGCAGCTTGAACAGTTGAGTATTCCGCTGAAGGATGGCACGAATATTCCGCTTTCGCAAGTAGCGGATATCGATTATTCTCCTGCTCCGGCACAGGTGTCGCATGAGAATGGTGCCCGACGCATCTACGTGGGCTTCAATGTGAAGGGACGCGATGTGCAAAGCACGGTGGAAGATATCCAGGAGATTCTCGACGAAAAGCTAAAACTCCCTGAAGGCTACTATTATAATTATGGTGGTGAGTTTGAGAATCTGCAGAGTGCCAGCCGCCGACTGATGGTGGTGATTCCGATAGCGCTGGTCATCATCCTGCTGCTGCTCTATGCCACTGTGAAGAATGTACGTGAGTCGCTTTTCGTCTTCTCGGCGATTCCTCTGGCTGCCATCGGCGGTGTGTGGGCACTTTGGCTCCGCGGAATGCCTTTCAGTATTTCGGCAGGTGTGGGCTTCATCGCCCTCTTCGGTGTGGCGGTGCTCAACGGAATCGTGCTCATCGGTCAGATGAACCAGATGCAGAAGGAACAGCTCCGGTTGCCACCGACAGCGGGAACCAGTGCGGGTGAGATGATTCATCGTCGCATCATCGATAGCTGCATGCTCCGTCTGCGTCCTGTCCTGATGACGGCTTTGGTAGCTTCCATGGGATTCCTCCCGATGGCACTCTCGCAGGGCGATGGTGCCGAGGTGCAGCGACCACTTGCCACAGTGGTGATTGGCGGACTCATCACGAGTACCCTGCTCACCCTGCTGGTGCTCCCTGCCATCTACAAGACATTTACCAGGCGTTAGAATTTTCAGATACTGAACTTGTTTGAATATCAAGCATTAGAATTGAATAATATGAAGAAGTTTTTTAAGAAGAATCATATATGGCTTGCATCCTGGATGCTGCTGATGCCTTTGGCGACGGATGCACATCTTTCAGTAAAGATGGAAGAAACACATCTTTCTGCCTCGGATGCATTACGCTTTGATGCAAGTATTCCGGGTCAGAAGATGACCTTGCAGCAGTGTTTCCAACTGGCTGATAGGCAGAACCTCGCCTTGCAATCCGGCAGAAAAGCCGTAGAAAAGGCTCAGGTAATGCAGAGAACAGCGTGGGATTTGGACAAGACGGAAATCGCCTTCTCGCAGAACCCGGCATCCAGCGGCGATACAGACAACGGACTCACCTTCTCGCAGAGCATCGAGTTTCCTACGGTCTATACAGCCCGTCGCAATCAGTTGAAGGCAGAGACCCAGGCAGAGAAAAGCCGGTTGAACGTCACATCCCAGCAGCTCAGACTCGAAATAGCCAATGTTTATTATGCGATGCTTTACCAGACCCATCGCCTTCAGATTCTGCTGCAGCAGGATTCCGTCATCCAGCGCTATTGCGATGTAGCCGGGAAGAGATACAAGGCGGGCGAGGCGAGACAGCTGGAGTTCCTCTCTGCCGATCGCATGAGAAACGACAACCACCTGGAGATGACGAAGGTGAAGAACGAGGCAGAGAATCTGCAGACAGCCCTGATGGCGCTGCTCAACACCACTACGCCTGTGGTGCCTGATGGGAATCTTCTCATCTCGCAGCGTTCGCCAGTGAATGCAGCCTTCAATTATCAGCAGACTGCCGATGCGCAATATCAGAAAGATCTCATCACAGCACTCGACAAAGAAGTGAAGTGTGCCAAGACGGGCTATGCGCCATCGCTCTCGCTCGCCCTGCGTTCGCAGCTCCTCATCGATAGCTGGGACCCTTATCACATCAACCGCCAACGCTTCACCGAGGGCAATTTCTTCGGTTTCGAGGTAACCGTGGGCGTTCCTATCTTCTTCGGAGCCACCAAGGCGAAGGTGAAGGCCGCACAGAAAGACCGCGAGATGGCGCAGATGGCGATGCAGCAGGAGCAGCGTGAGAAGGAGCGCGACTACAAACAGGGATATAACCGCCTGCAGAATGCCATCAAGCGAATGGAATATTACAGCGGCGAGAATCTGGTGAAGGCAAAAGACATCGAACGGCTCAGCACGCTGGAGTATGAGAATGGTGAAATCAGTTATGTGGAATACGCTAGTGCCTTGCAGGAGGCGATAGATATGCGGTTGAAGCAGGCTGAGGTCATCAACGAATATAATGAGGCACTTCTTGCCTTAATGGCACTCAATAATACCCTATAAAAATAGTCAATAAAGGAATAAATAGCATGCATCGGTATTTTTTTTGGTGTTTTTTCCAAAAAATGTACCGATGCTTTCGTTTTTTTTTGTATCTTTGCAAAAAATATAGCTATAATTATGGGATTATTCGGATTATTCAGCAACAAAAAGAAAGAAACTCTCGATAAAGGACTTGAAAAAACCAAGGAGAGTGTGTTTAGCAAATTAGCTCGTGCGGTGGCTGGTAAGTCTACCGTAGATGACGATGTGCTCGACGACCTCGAAGAGGTGCTCATCACATCGGATGTGGGCGTAGAGACTACGGTGAAGATTATTCATCGCATCGAGGAGCGCGTGGCTCGCGACAAGTATGTTTCTACCTCAGAGCTCGACAGAATCTTAAGAGAGGAAATCGCCAGTCTCCTGGAAGAGAACCATAGCGATGACAATGAGAATTGGGACTTGCCTTCTGACCACAAGCCATACGTTATCCTGGTGGTGGGTGTAAATGGAGTAGGCAAGACTACTACCATCGGTAAACTTGCCTACCAGTTTAAGAAGGCTGGCAAGAAGGTTTACCTGGGTGCTGCCGATACCTTCCGTGCCGCAGCGGTGGAGCAGATTTCCATCTGGGGCGACCGTGTGGGTGTACCGGTGGTGAAGCAGCAGATGGGTTCCGACCCTGCAAGCGTGGCTTTCGACACCCTGCAGAGTGCCAAGGCAAATGGTGCCGACGTGGTGCTCATCGATACTGCTGGAAGATTGCATAACAAGGTGAACCTGATGAACGAGTTGAAGAAGATTAAGGAGGTGATGAAGAAGGTGATGCCTGAGGCACCAGACGAGGTAATGCTCGTATTAGATGGCAGTACCGGTCAGAACGCCTTCGAGCAGGCCAAGCAGTTTGCCGCTGTAACCAATATCACTTCTCTTGCCATCACCAAGCTCGACGGCACAGCCAAGGGCGGCGTGGTTATCGGAATCTCCGACCAGCTCAAGGTACCTGTGAAGTACATCGGATTGGGTGAGGGCATGGAAGACATGCAGCTCTTCAACAAGAAGGAATTCGTTGATTCCCTGTTCAAGAAATCAAAGTAGATTTCGGATGCAATTTATGTGAAAAGAAACGGGAATCAGATTAGTATATATAATAAGGTATAGGTGAATGAAAAAGAACCAGATAGATATCATAACTTTGGGCTGTTCCAAAAACCTGGTCGACAGCGAGCTGTTGATGAAGCAGTTTGAGGCGAACGGCTACCATTGTGTACACGATTCAAAGCGCCCTCAGGGCGAGATAGCCGTCATCAACACATGCGGCTTCATCGAGGATGCCAAGCAGGAAAGCATCGACACCATCCTCGAATTTATCCAGGCTAAGGAAGAGGGACGCCTGAACAAACTCTATGTGATGGGCTGCCTCTCGCAGCGTTATCAGAAGGAATTGGAGGCTGAGATGCCTGAGGTGGATAAGTTCTATGGCAAGTTCAACTACAAGGAACTGCTCAAGGAGCTGGGCAAGGCTGAAGTGCCTGCCTGCAACGAGCGCCGCCATCTTACCACTCCTCACCACTATGCATACATCAAGATTTCTGAGGGATGCGACCGCCGCTGCGCCTATTGTGCCATTCCGCTCATCACGGGCAAGCATATTTCCCGTCCTAAGGAAGACATCCTGAACGAGGTGCGCGAACTGGTGGCTGATGGCGTGAAGGAATTCCAGATCATCGCTCAGGAACTTACCTACTACGGCATGGATATCGATGGCAAGCATCATATCACCGAACTCATCAGCGAGATGGCCGATATCCCTGGCGTTAAGTGGATTCGTCTGCATTACGCCTATCCAAACCAGTTCCCGCTCGATCTGCTCGATGTGATGCGCGAGAAACCAAACGTATGCAAGTATCTCGACATCGCCCTGCAGCACATCAGCGACCACATGCTCACTCGCATGCATCGCCACGTAACCAAGCAGGAGACACTCGACCTGCTCACCGTCATCCGCAACCGCGTGCCGGGCATCCATATTCGCACCACGCTGATGGTAGGTTTCCCTGGCGAGACCGAGGAGGATTTCCACGAGCTGCTCGACTTTGTGCGTGAACAGCGTTTCGAGCGCATGGGTGCCTTTGCCTATTCTGAAGAGGAGGGAACCTACAGTGCCAAGAACTATGAGGATGATGTTCCTGCCGATGTGAAGCAGCGCCGTCTTGACGAACTGATGATTCTGCAGCAGGACATCAGTGCAGAGATTGAGGCAGGCAAGGTGGGACTCACGATGCCGGTGGTTATCGACCGCAAGGAAGGAGATTACTATATCGGCAGAACTGAGTTCTGTTCGCCAGAGGTTGACCCAGAGGTGCTTATCAAGGCAGACCAGCGCTTGCGTGTGGGCAGTTTCTACAAGGTAAAGATGACCAGCAGCGAGGAGTTCGACCTGTATGGCGAAGTAGTGAGATAGAATTATATTTAAAGAATCAGAAGATGAACAATAAGGACTATATAGCAGAACTGGCTCAGCAGACGGGTTATTCGCAAGACGATACCCAGAAGATGGTGCGCAAGGTGATAGATGCCATGATTGCTGAATTTGAGGAAGGGGAAATGGTCTCCATCCCCAACTTTGGTACGTTCGAGGTGAAGAAGCGTCTAGAGCGCGTGGTGGTGAATCCTACCACCAGGAAGCGACAGCTGGTTCCGCCTAAACTGGTGCTCGGCTTTCGTCCTGTTGCTGCCGTCAAGGAAAAGCTAAAGAATGGAGGAGAAGCTTATGAGTAAGAACAGTTTGACTGTATTGGCACAGAAACTGGCTGAAAAAACAGGTATCAGTCAGCAGGATGCCGAGTTGTTCATCAGAAAGATGTTTGATGTAGCTAATGAAGGGCTCCAGGCTGACAAGCAGGTAAAGATGAAATGGCTTGGAACCTTCAAGGTTACTTCGGTGAAGGATCGGGAGAGCGTGGATGTCAACACTGGCGAACGCATCGTCATCGAGGGAAGAGATAAAATCTCCTTTACCCCGGATACGATTCTCAAGGAAATCATCAACAAGCCGTTTGCCCAGTTTGAGACGGTGGTGGTGAACGACGGGGTAGAGTTTGATGAAATCGACAGGAAGTTTGAGGCAGAAGAACTGCTGGCTGAAAACCGGCAGATGAATGAGGCTGAGGAGATTCCTGAACCTTTGGATGCTTCTGAAGCATCAGATGATACTTCAGAAGCAACTGATATTTCTGAAATCTCTGAAACTTCTGAAACTTCTGAAATATCAGACACTTCTGAAACTTCAGATGTGATTGATTTCCTGGAGGAAACAGACACTCCATCCGTAAGCGATGAAGTAGTTGTAATAGGCGATTCTGAATCTCACTATGATACTTCTCCTGAAATCATAACAGAAACCATTGTAGAAAAGTCGGTTAAGGAAATGAAGGATGAGGTTGGTGAGCAGGAAGAAGTTCAGAATGAATTGGAAAATCAGGAAGAACTGGCAGATTTGAGAGAATCAGATCCAGAGTCAGAGCTTGAACCTGAGCCTACACCTGAACTTGAACCTGAGTCAAAGCTAAAACCAGCATCAGATTCAGAACCTTTAGTTGAGGCTGCTTCTACATCAGATTCAGAAACATCCGAAGACTCAGAGTCTTACGATACTTTTGAATCCACCAAAAAGGGTGTAGTGATTCCTCGTTATCTGGTAGTAGTTGCTTGTTTCATCATCGTAGCTTTGATTGGCGGCATCGGTTGGTTTGCCTTTAATTATGGTAAGATGGCAGCGCAATGCGACCATCTAGCCCTTCAACTGGATAACTTCCATCAGGACAACAAGGCTGCTAAACCAACTCCGGCTTCTCTTTCGCAGGAAGAAATCTTGCGAAAGAAGGCGATAGAAGACAGCATCCGAATGGCGCAGGCAAACGAAGCTGTGAAAATGGCTGAGGCTGATGGAAAGCTGGTAGATAAGAAGGACTCTCTTCTTGCCGCTAAGCAGCAGAAAGAAGCTGAGGCTAAAAAACAAGCAGAACTAAATAAGCAGACTGAAGCCAAGAAGTTAGCAGAGGCAAAGAAGCATCAAGCCGAAAATGCTACTGCTCACGCATCTGCCAAGTATGACCAGGATGTCCGTATCCGCACAGGTGCTTATCGCATCGTGGGTGTAGCCGAGGTGGTTACAGCCAGAGAGGGTCAGACCATAGAAGCTATCAGCAAGCGTTATTTCGGTCCGGGCATGGAGTGTTATGTTGAGGCTCTCAATGGTTCCGGCAAGTTGAAAGCTGGTCAGAAAGTAAAGATTCCGAAATTGGAATTGAAAAAGAAGTCAAGTAAAACTAAATAAAGAATTTGATTTTGAAGAAAAAGATTTCCCTTAAGGCAAAAAATATTTAGCCTTAAGGGAAAATATTTTTTGCCTTAAGACTAAATAAAAAAGCCCCCAGCCTGCTTTTTCAAGCGGGATGGGGGCTTTGGCTATATTCAGTTCAACACAATTACTGCTGAACAGGAATCTTCTTAACGCGACGCTCATGACGACCACCCTCGAAAGTAGTGGTAAAGAACTCGTCGAGGATAGCCTCGGCTGTCTTATT